>Ga0226835_1000296_pt1 | contig 71789 bp, 69 predicted proteins | sample LAC_MetaG_1_FD_163627 | JGI IMG/M metagenome (GOLD analysis project Ga0226835, IMG submission 163627) | Anaerobic ammonium oxidizing microbial communities from anammox membrane bioreactor (MBR) in UC Berkley, California, United States -... | ecosystem: Engineered > Bioreactor > Anaerobic >... | reverse complement strand
CGAGCCTAAAAGCCGGCCGGGCTTTAGTCCGCGCCGTGAGATCATCTCCCGCCGCGACGGAAGCCTTCTGGCAGCCACAGTCGAGAGCGGCGTGCTGTGGTCGCCCAATGGCCTGGTATGGACACCGCTTGGCAACGATACTCTTAACCAGACAGTAATTTTGGATATAGATGTGGATACTAACGATGTTGTATATGCCGCAACAGACAAGGGTATCTTCTACATCAACGACCGCCCCACATCAGTGGATGACGGTAAGCTGAATATCCCAAGCAGGAATGGCCGTTTCTTTAGCATGTGGACGTATCCGGCGCCAGTGCGCACGCAGGTGCAGGTACGGTTGAACAACGTCGAAGCACTCGGCAATACCATTCGCAGCTTAAAGCTGTACAACATCTACGGTACGGAAGTAGCGGACTACAGCACTGCGATACCGCAGCAGAGTGCCGGCCGCGCCGAGTTCACCATCAACCTGCCTGCGCACATTGCCTCGGGCGTCTATCTTCTTGCCTTAGATACCGGAGCCGGTATCTTTTCATCGAAGCTGTTTGTTGCGGAATAGGGTACTGAGCCACAAACCAGGCAACCGGAAGGGTGCATACCCGAGTTTTATTGCGGTAACAAGCCTATTTGTGTATGTTTGGGCACTTGACTTTCCTGTACGATGGAGTCTCTTATGAAAGCTCTGTACTCTTTTCTCGGCTCTCTGCCTTTTCTATTTGCTGTAATCTTACTCGGAACTGCCACGCCCACTGTGGCGATGCCACAAGTGATACTACCAAGCTGTGATTGCGGTGACTTGCCACCCTTCACTGAACAAACCAAGATTACAACGGTCTGTATTGATGGTGATACGTGTGAAGTTGCTATTACCTACAGACACTATGCAGCAACACCAATGGAAGTAGATCCGTGCAATGGTTCTTTACGCATCAATTCCCGAACATGCTTTAAGAAGGTATGCTTCTTAAATTGTCCACCTCCGATAGGTAAGGAGCAGAAAGTGATGGAAGGTGTGTTCTATGCACTGAATCCACTTGGCGGCGACATTAATTTCCTGGCAGCGTCGATCCCATACTGCGATGATGACGTTTACTGCTGGACGGTTACCATGCCACGCTGTGTACAATGGGAGGATAGCTGTTTAGTTCGCTGCCAGGATTCAGAATGCTGTACGAATTCGTGGGTTATTTGTATTGACCGGACTACCGGTGAGCCAGATATTGGTCTAATGGATCTGCCAGGTTTGTGCGATCCACCGACACAGGTTTGCATACAGCCCTGCATAACAATTGACTGTGAATTCAATCCGGAAGTTGTAGACACTTATTGCCGGTAGAGTTATGATCGAAGACATTTTCCTGATTGTACTCCGGACGTCTGATTTGCTAAAAATGCCTAGTTGTAAAGCGACATACAGGGTCGCAATAGCCTTCGTTGCCTTATTCGCTACCATCAGAATAGCGGGACAGCACTGGAAGTCACTGCCACAAGTAGTAACAGGGAATAATGGTGTTACCAAAGTGTCTATTGCCCCGACATGCGGAGTAACATACGATTCTGTATTCAAAGAGTTTTGGGCAGGACACGCTAGTCATTTCATTGTCTCTAAAGATAACGGCGTATCCTGGCAGGAACCGGCTCTTCCGTCAACACCATCACAGTATAATCTTTACATGTTGATTTCCGCCGGTGCAGGGAGAGTAATCGGCTCCTGGGTAAATTCATATACCAAGCGATCCTTCGTTGACTATGACCGTAGTACAAATCGTTGGAAGATGATTAATCAGACTCAGATGTTTGCGGTTCAGGCAGTCATTGACAGTGTGTCGGCTATAGGAGCAATCGACAAGGTCGGTCTAGAGAGTATGATATCTCATTGTAGGGACTCAACATGGCAAAGACTAGTCCCGACGGAATCTCACTCATTGGGTGAAAACAGAGCTGGGAATGATCCTTTTATCCAATACGTCCATCCAAGCACACTATCCCTTAAATTTGAGGGTGCTTGGTTTGAATATTCTTCAAAGACTGGTCAAAAAAACATCTCCCCGGTACCCCTGACGGCAACACACTATAGCTATGCAGCAGAGAAAGACGCTGTAATAGCAAGTATTAGAACACCCATCAGTGACGGAACAAAAACGATATATCACCTAAGCATAGGGGTGAGTGCCGATAGCGGGCAGACATGGAAACTGATGGATACAATTCACTTTGTGAATAGCGACGAGATCATTACCGACACAGAATCGAACAAAAGCATATTGCAAATCAGCGGCATCCGACTTCACGGTTCAACCGTTACCGTGGTGCTTGCTGACGGCCGTGTATTTTCTACAAATGATGGCGGTGATACGTTTTGGTATCGCGGTGCCGGTGAGTATTATCCGTATGAAGACAAATTCGGAGAACTTGGTAAAATCACCTATCCATCAATGGCATCAGACGTTGAGGGGAACCTATATTATGTACGACGCGGACAACTGTTCCATGTTCCTGCTGACATCCGACAGCCGTTAGAATGTATAACAAAAGGTATGCAATTCATAGGGTTTACAGTTGGTGATGGCACCATGCTTGTTACAGGTCCGTCGTATCTGGCACGTAGCACCGATGCAGGAAGTACCTGGCTGCTAACCGGCACAGTTACTGAGCAGTACGAAGATCAAGACTACACTCCGGTGCCTCAGGAGAAGATGATATTTGACCGCATTGTCGCCACTGACACGAATGATGTCGCGGTTCTCAGCTCCACGGGAAACATTCAGGCACAGTATCTTGGCGGAGATGGTGTCTATCGCCTGGATGGCTATTACAGACTCAACTCGGGTTATACAAATGTTAAAGGTGATTGGATTGGAGAACATAATTCGGATGACTATGTTACAAAGAATTATGAAATAGCTGATTTCACACCCGACTCGATACTTGATTTGAACAATGGCGTAATCTATATGAAGGCCGACACAACAGCACCGCTGCTCGGAGAAAGCCTTCCAAGAGCGTACGAGGATAAGAAGCCACGATTCTATCAGCGCAACAACTCCGAAGTGTTTTGTCAAAAAACAATACTATGGCACTCTACCGATGGCGGCGGCACATGGCAGGAAATTGGGAAGGGGCTTCCGGCTGATAGCAATGGGCGTCAGGGTACGATAGCATCAATTCTGCGCCTGCGCGACGGCCGGCTGCTGTGCGGTGTGAAAGGCTATACGGTGTACACTCAGCGTGAGTTTGGTACGGATAATTACGATACGTCGTATGTTACCGGTGGCCTGTGGGTCTCATCCGATAACGGACAGAACTGGCAGGAGTTGCCTCACCCTGCAGTTACTGGCAGTAATGTATGGTTTCTAAAGCGCAAGGGCGACCTCCACGAACAACGTTTAGCAACGGTTGTCGATGGAGGAACCGATACCCTGGTGGCAGCAGTCGGCACGGTAGAGACAAAACGACTTCTTGATGAAATTTATCAAAGGGACCCGGATGGGAATCCATACTTTACCGGATTCTACGATACGATATCAGTAACCACAATGCGTGATGCCCGCATTGTAATGAGCACCGACGGCGGGGCATCCTGGAGGGTTACCTATAACGAACCAAAAAGCCGTCCGGGCTTTAGTCCGCGCCGTGAGATCATCTCCCGCCGTGACGGAAGCCTGCTTGCAGCCACTGTCGAGAGCGGCGTGTTGTGGTCGCCCAATGGTCTGGTATGGACACCAATTGGCAACGATACCCTTAACCAGACAGTAATTTTAGATATTGATGTGGATACTAACGATGTTGTATATGCCGCAACAGACAAGGGTATCTTCTACATCAACGACCGCCCCACATCAGTGGATGACGGTAAGCTGAATATCCCAAGCAGGAACGGCCGTTTCTTTAGCATGTGGACGTATCCGGCGCCAGTGCGCACGCAGGTGCAGGTACGGTTGAACAACGTCGAAGCACTCGGCAATACCATTCGCAGCTTAAAGCTGTACAACATCTACGGTACGGAAGTGGCGGACTACAGCACTGCGATACCGCAGCAGAGTGCCGGCCGAGCCGAGTTTACTCTTAGCCTGCCTGCGCACATTGCCTCGGGCGTCTATCTTCTTGCCTTAGATACCGGAGCCGGCATTGTTTCATCGAAGCTGTTTGTTGCGGAACCATAGCCCCTTACCACTTAGAGACGTGTGATGACCATCATGTACTGACTGTAGTTTTGACCAAGCAATGAAGCTTGAGCTTTGAACTAGGGAATATTATGAAAAATGTAGTTCTTGAATGCCCCGACATGTCTGCCGCATAATAGTTTTTGCTCGATACCCGAGATAATACGATACTTTAATTTCTCATGTTTGAGTAATGGCCTGCGCAGAATTTCTTTGCCGTCGTAGTTCAACAGATATGTCCAATCCATCTCGGAAATTCGCTTTTGCATAATTGCAGGATGGCTTCCCTTGTATTCCGGTATCTTGGAGAGATTGCCATACTGGTACATTTCAGTTGCCGGCTTGGCTGTTGCTCCATGGTATTGTTCACGCATTGAGGTGTTTTTACGCTGCATATAGTCGGGCGGTCGAACATAGCCGTAATGAAAGATCCGTGCTCCGCTGTCGGCAACATGAAGCTTGTGCGTTCCCTGATGCTCTCCGTACATTAACGGGTTGAAATCCGGGATCTTTCGGAACGATTGTGCATCCATCCAGGAGTGGATATCCGGATGGTTCCGTATTACTCGTATCTCGTACGGATACCAAGCGTGTGATGTATGATAGTGATTGTAGTCGCCCCAGAAGTGAAAATACTGCATAATCATACCCTCAATATGATGATTATGGAGCAAATCGGAACATCTCTTGTGCAGTATGGGGATGTCAGCTTCATGCAGCACCTCATCTGCCTGCAGGTAGAGGAGCCAGTCGCCGGTACATTCAAATCTTGCTATGTCGGTTTGGCGTGCGTACTCTGTGCCTCCACGGAACTCATCAGCCTTCCAGTCAGTATCAACAATCTTTATTTTATCCGAGCCAATTGCCTCGATGTCCTGCAGTGTAGTATCGCCTTTGTCTCCCTGAGCAACGGCAACAATAAATTCATCAACAAGTGGAAGAGCGCTTTGAATTGATTCGATGAATGGATACGCAAGCATCGGTGCGTTGCGACAAAACGTGAAGCCTGAGATTTTCATACTGCAAAGATGCGGTTATTCGGTAATTGAGTCAGGTGTGTCTGGTTATATTGAAGCAACGAACATACAACAGCGTTTGCTAATCGGACGTAGAAGAATGAAAATTGTCAGCAGGACGAATGAATGAGATATAGTGTGGCAGTAGTTGCTCTTTTAGCTGCAACAGTGATGACATCGTTCAGCGCGCAGGGTCAAAAGCGAAAGCAGATAAAAAACCAGCCAATTGTGTTCACAGAAGTATGGATCTGGGAATATGCACGGCCTGGCGGTGCTGCTCAGGAAATGGAAGTGTATTACCATCCAGGGTTGCGGTACTGGCTTATCCCCGGCACATCCCTCGAACCCTACGAAGAAATGGTACAGTGGTACATGCTAAAGCCGGACGGTGAGGTTTTAGAAGCGTACTCCGATCCTGAGTTCGGGGCATCTAATCTGCTTGCGTCGTACCGGTACGACACAACCACATACGGTATCTTTAATGCAGGGTGGCAGAAGGGGGCAGATAGACAATTTGTTGGTGATTCATTGTTATGGTCGAGAACATTTACGGCAACAGAATATGTAATGCCAACGGTAAAAACACCTGAACATAAACAAATATATTTGGCAGACACCTGGGTAAATCTCGCCCCGCTGTATGCATTTAATTCAATTGATCTACCGTGCAAACTACCGATAGCATTTCCGCATGGATTCCCTTCGAACATGGTGGTTGTAAAGGGGCGTACAACACCAGTGTACGGCGATGTATCATACAATCTTAAGCATGTGGGCTTCACGCAGTATTACGTAAATCTGCACGATTACCGGCGAGTCAGGTAACTAATCAAGCTTTATAAAACTTGCCGTATGAATTAGCCCCTTAACATCGGTAACACGAATGGTGTACATCCCGGCAGCAAGTCCGTGCAGCGACAGTGTTGCAGTACTACTTCCAATTAAAGCGTCAGCGCACTGTTCTCTTCCATATGTATCGGTAAGTACAATGCTGCTGAGAGGGGGCTCAGGCAGGCGCACAGTAATACTCCCGGTTGCCGGTGTTGGATATACTGTGAGGGGACTGCTTTTAGCCGGATTGGAGGCAACAGAAGAAACCTGACCTGTAAGAAGAACAGCTTCGACAGATAATGCCGGAATCGTTAGTGTGAGCTTATTGTCGCTCACTGTAGCGGCGGTCTCATTGAGGGCATTATTTGCTTTACTGACAAAAGATTCTTCATCGGGAAGGTTGTGCAGTAAGTATGCCTTGTAGTGACCATCGGGTACGACGAAGTCCTTAATCTCAACGCTGCAAGGAACTTCATTATCAGTTCGCCGGTTAACAAAGATGATAGTTAAAGAGTCGTTGGCTTTATTTACTGAAGCATACGCACTAATGAAGTTATCGTTGCTAGATGTGGCCTTAACGCTGATCGTCTTTCCGTAATTGCTAAATAAATTCATAACCTCCCACATGCCCGGCTTCCAGTACCAGGGCGAAAAAAACTCTACCCCATGATTTGCAAATGTTCCTAACGTTGATGCGTATGCATTGGCCATGACATTCGCGTCTGTTGTCTCGAGAGCGTATTCTGAAATTCCGACGGTAATTCCATGGTTTGCACCGAAGTATTGGTCAAGCCATCCGTTAATTCTTCCAAGGATGTTTTCATTGGTAATTGAATTACCCCATCCTGACGGATCAGTGAGTTTAACACCATTTGCTCCCGGATAGGTGTATGCTGTGTCAAAATAAACTCTATGTCCCTGGAGTATATCAGCTGCCTGAGCCTCTCCCGGATAGCTGTGAATATCAACAACATCAAGAACTCTTACACCGGTAGCCTGCTCTTCTTCCGCACATCGCTTTATAAAATATTCGAGCCACACATATTTCCTGTCTCCTGCTGAGATTATTTTGTTATCCCATGCATACCATTGCCACTCAGATGCCGGGACAGGTCCGCACAGCTTTATTCCCGGAGCCTTTGTTCTTGCCTTGTGTGCAACATCAAAGTAGCGTTGCATGAACTCCTCAGGTGTTGGCTGGCCGTTAAAAATATCATCGTGAGTATCGCCCCATATATCGGGTTCATTATCCATATCCCAGTATAGATTATTAGCAACCTTGAGTTGCCCGTTGCCGTCGGTTCCAAACCAATGTGTTAAAAGATCGGTGGTTGAATCAGCATCCCAGAGTTGCAGATAAGAGTTGGGGTTACCTTCTGTTTTCGCTGCGCATCCCCCAGCATCATTTGGAATGCCGCCACCAGCCAGATTCTGACACGCACCCGACCACCATTGCGAGCCGTTGTACTGCCAGTCGTTAAAGTTGGCAGAGGATGTCTTCGCAGCAAAGCCTGTCAGTTGAAATGCCCACATGGTCTGAATGCCAGGCAGGTTCTTCTGCAGCCACAAAGCATTGTTGGTCCAATCGTGTGCATAAACATTGTTATACCAGTCTGGATGACTGCTGATGTTTTTCTTCCAGTTGTATTTGGAAGCATTGTTGCCGGTATTCTCGCGGGCAAATCGCAACCCTGCATCGCGCATACGAATTACTTCCGCCTCCGGAACCGGGTCGCCCGGCGAGGCAGGTCCACAATTGTTTTTACCATAGATGTATGGTGAAATCGGGGTGCGGTTGTCTGTTGCCGAAACTATAATTGTTGTTTCAGCGGCAGATGCAGGGAGAAGCAGAGACAGCACAGCGATACAAAATAGACAGGCACGGATCATGGTAGTATTCACGGTGTATGATGGTAATCTGCTGCACAGCATATCAGAGGTAAGGATAGGAAGTGTCTGATTTGCTTTAGTGTCAGCTCTGCACTGTGTTAAGGGTTGTAATGCACGGTCATGGTTTTCGGATATTATAGCCGTTATTGTTAAAAGGCTGTAAATCGTCGATAAACATCTCTTCAAGTTCCTTTAGCTCATCAGAATAATCTTTAGTCTTAGTAGAATCTTTTTTTATCATACTTAGAATATCAAATCTGAATGCAGACTCACCGAATATTTTCCAGTCTTCCTGAAGTGCTTTGTTCGGATGAACACCAGCCTGCAACTGGAACACATGACGATTCCATATTGCATTCAGGTTAGCAGTGCTCCCAACAAATATCTTGTTGTTTGTCGTGTTTTTGATTGCATACACGCCAATTGGGATATCCATGTTCTTGTATTGCGCTTTTAACTCTTTTTTTGATTGTTCAGTCATTATAGTACCGGATGGGTGATAATGGGAAATCAGAGACAACATCTAAAAATGCATAGACAAAATACGATATGAGTGACGGAAATAAACCTTTGAGTTTCCACTTTTCTCGGTTGTGAAATGAGCCTTGGGAGGGGTAGGGGTAGTCACATTTTCCTGTTATTCATGCACTATACAGCATAGCAATTGCTCCGGAATTCCAGATGTTTATTTGTAGGCTGTGCAACGCAGCCGATTGGCCGAGCTGTAGTGGTAGGTGGTGATGCACGATGGTGGTGGCGGAGGGGGAGGGGCCCGCAGGGCGTAAACCGTCCGCTTGGAATGTTTGCCGTGGTTTGGCCGCGCAGAACGGGTTGAGTTAAATCGTAATGCGGACACGAACCCGTAGGGACGACCCCGCGTGGCCGCCCGCACGAATCAACGTTGAACACAATGCATAACCATAGGGGCGGGTTTCCCTCCCCTACGAAACGAAATAGAAAACAATACGAATCCGTACGGCCGTTGTCACAATATCCTGTCGTCCTTCCACTATACCTAATAGCAATTGCTCCGGAATTCCAGATGTTTATTTGTAGGCTGTGCAACGCAGCCGACCGGCCGAGCTGTGGTGGTAGGTGGTGATGCACGATGGTGGTGGCGGAGGGGGAGGGGCCCACAGGGCGTAAACCGTCCGCTTGGAATGTTTGCCGTGGTTCGGTTGCTCAGATGGGTTGTGTTAACCTGTATTGTGTACGCGAACCGGTAGGGGCGACCCCATGTGGCCACCCTGCCGCACATGGTCGGCCTGTACGGAACATCATAAAATACAATACAAAATCGGCGGGATTGCCTATTGTGGGTGCACGGCCGTGAACCACGACGTTCTGACCATTAAAAGATTTAATAAATCTTATGATTCTGTCTCCCCCTCCCTAAAGCCCGAAGGGGTCTGGGGAGGGGGCCGGGGGGTGGGGCCGGGAGTGGGGTCCGAAACGCGCTTTACGATGGACGAGAGAATGAGGGCTCATGGACATGAATCACCGTTGGGGCGTGTATCAAATCCACCCGAACAAAACACCATAAAAAACAGTAATATCGTAGGGGCGATACTGTGTGGTCGCCCATTTCATGTGGCGTCCCAAAAAACCCACATCAAAAATCGGGTTCACGGGCGTGCGCCCCTGCGTGCGTCACTGCGTCAAACAAAAACATTGAAACAGGCTCCCTCTCCCTAAAACGCGCGTGCGCGTTTGGGGAGGGGGCCGGGGGTGGGGCCGCGTATCATCTAAACAGCGACAGATACTGTTCAAAAGAAAATATACGGTTTCTTTTGTTCCCTGTAATTTCCGTTAGTATTCCCAACCGAACGAAATCCTGAACCAACCTGGATGCAGTTGAGTTGTTTATGTCTATTCCAGTGGTTACACCTTTCATGTCGAGTATTGGCTGTGCGTACAGGTATTGCAGTAACCTACTGGCAAGCTCCTGTCGTTTTCCAAGCGTCAGGATTTTAGTCTCGCACTGCGTACGCAGAGCTATAATTTGTTTAAAAGTATGGATTGAATTTTCTGCAGTTACTGTGATACCAACGAGAAAAAATCTCAACCATTGTTCAAGATCATTATGAGTTCGTACTGAATTTAGATTATCGTAGTAGTGTTCCTTGTTTTTTTCAAAAAAGTCTGACAAATACAATGTAGGCTTAGTCAGTAGTCCGCTTGTAACCAGGTACAAAGTGATGAGTAATCTGCCCATTCTGCCATTCCCATCTAGAAAAGGATGAATGGTCTCAAACTGGTAGTGAGCAATACCAACTTTTACCAGATGAGGGAGTTGGGTGTCAGGACTATTAAGAAAATTATCAAGATCGCTCATCAGATCCATTACCCCGTCTTGATGGGGTGGAATAAATTTCGCATCAGCAATACTGCTCCCGCCAATCCAATTTTGAGTTGATCGAAATTCCCCTGGCTGTTTATGTCTGCCACGAACTCCCTGCATTAAAACTTTGTGAGTGTTGCGTAATAACCTACTGCTTAAAGGTAGTGTATCCAACTCTCTGATTGCAGCATTCATGGCTAAGACATAATTCTGAATTTCCTGCCAGTCGTCTTTTTTCTCCGGCAGGATAAATTCTTCTTTCTGTATAGCCTCTTCGATGCTGGTCTGAGTTCCTTCAATGCGGCTGCTTGTTGTTCCTTCCTTCAGCACGTGCATTTTAATGAAAAAATCTACGTCGGGTATTAACTGGCCGAAGGCGTTGAGCTCACCCAGTTTTCGGTCCGCTTTACTCAACAGCAAACTCAAGTCCGGGCTGTCAATTTCCCACACTCTGTTCATTAACTCAGGTTCAAAACTGTAATACTGGTAGCGCTTTACGGTTTTTCCTGCTACAAAGCTCTTTATTCCTTTTTTTACAGCCATTTGGCGCAACTACTACATCTGTTATTTTCAAAAATGGCCACTTTCTGCAAATATATGATTCTTATTTTCAAAACCAGCCTTTACTGAAAATAAGAGGGTGTTTGTTTTCAAAAACGAGGCTTTCTGCAAATAAGTCATTTTTAGGTGTCGGGGACGAGGGAATGAGGGTGGGGGAATGGGGTGTGAGGGACGAGGGATGGGGCAGCGGGCGAATAACATTCGCCCGCACGAAACACCATAAAAAACGATAATATCGTATGGACGACTCCGCGCGCCGCCCACTTCATGTGGCGTCCAAAAAAAACACACATCAAAAATCGGGTTCACGGGCGTGCGCCCCTACGTCAAACAAAAACATTGAAACAGGCTCCCCCTCCCTAAACGCGCGTGCGCGTTTGGGGAGGGGGCCGGGGGGTGGGGCCCGAAAGGCGCATTACGGGGGACGAGAGGCGAGAGAATGAGGGGTCATGGACATGAATCACCGTAGGGGCGTGTATCAAATCCACCCGAACGAAATAACATAAAAAATGATAATATCGTAGGACGATACTGTGTGGTCGCCCATTTCATGTGGCGTCCCAAAAAACCCACATCAAAAATCGAGCTCACGGGCGTGCGCCCCTGCGTGCGCCCCTACATCAAACAAAAACATTGAATCTGGCTCCCCCTCCCTAAACGCGCGTGCGCGTTTGGGGAGGGGGCCGGGGGTGGGGCCGGCGGTGGAGTCCTAAACGCGCGTGCGCGTTTGGGGAGGGGGCCGGGGGTGGGGCCGGCGGTGGAGTCCTAAACGCGTGTTCGCGTTTGGGGAGGGAGCCGGGGGGTGGGGCCCACCCCTTATTTTTCGCATGATGAAACCGCTACGTACCCGCATAGCACCCACGCCATCCGGTTATCTCCACGAAGGCAATGCCGTTAACTTTATGATAACCTGGCTAAAAGCCAGGCAGTCGGGAGCCGAGATACTGCTGCGGATAGATGATGCCGATACTGACAGAGCTCGTCCGGAGTACGTGCAGGACATTTTCGACGTTCTGCGCTGGCTTGGCATCAGCTGGGACATCGGACCACAGACGCCGGCCGGACTGTACAGCGAGTGGTCGCAAACGCACAGAACCCATCGCTACCAGCAGGTGTTGAGTATGCTGCGTGACTCCGGTGCCCTGTTTGCCTGCTCCTGTACCCGCTCTCAGATACGTCAGCATGATGCGGCCATGCGATATACCGGAGAATGTGTGGGAAAGGGGCTATCGTTCCAGGCACCAAACGTAGTGTGGCGATTGCGCACACCCCATACCATGAACCTTCGGTATCCCGTGGTACGGCAGCGGAACGGCAGTCCGGCATATAACCTAATCACCGTAGTGGACGACGTTGACTACAATATCACCAACATTGTTCGGGGAGCCGACCTTGAAGATGCTACAGCCGTCCAGCGCTACCTGGCAGAACGGTTACCGTGTCTAAGCCCCTTTACGGACATCACCATTGAACATCACTCATTAATTTTGGACACGGAAGGGGCTAAGCTTTCGAAAACAGCAGGGAGCAGCCCAATTGATCGCAACCAGGCAACCCTTGAACGGATTGTTTCCTGTGCCAGGGAACGCGCCGGTGAGGCATGGATAGCATCCGGCAGGTAAAATATCAGCAGAACCCCCTGATTTTTCTGCTGTTATTTGCACAAAACCCTCCCGACCTCTATTTTTGCAAGCTCTACAGGTGCGAAAGTACTCTTTCGTGCCCTTTGTATTACAGGAAATTAGACGAGCCAGACGCAATGCCAACAATCAGTCAGTTAGTCCGGAACGGACGTAAAGTGGTCACCGAGAAGAGCAAATCTCCGGCCCTTCAGTCATGCCCTCAGAAGCGTGGCGTATGTACACGGGTTTATACAACCACTCCCAAGAAGCCCAATTCCGCGCTTCGGAAGGTGGCTCGTGTACGGTTGTCGAATAATATCGAAGTGACGGCATATATTCCGGGTGAAGGACACAACCTTCAGGAGCACAGCATTGTGATTATACGCGGTGGTCGGGTAAAGGACCTGCCTGGTGTTCGGTATCACATTGTCCGTGGTGCCGCTGACACCCAGGGTGTTGCCAAGCGTATGCAGGCACGTTCAAAGTACGGCGCCAAGCGTCCAAAGCCGGGAGCACCCGCTGCCGCTGCGAAAGGCAAGAAATAAAAGGAAAGAACTATGCGTAAAAAACGTTCAGACAAGCGGCGGACATCGCCCGATCCTCGATACAATGATGTTACGTTGGCAAAATTTGTCAACAACGTTATGGAAGACGGCAACAAGAGCAAGGCACGTGCAATTGTGTACGAAGCCTTTAGTATCGTAGCCGATAAAACCAAGGAAGAGCCATTGGAAGTGTTTCGCCGGGCAATGCAGAACGTAGGGCCTGCCATTGAAATCAGGCCACGTCGCGTTGGCGGAGCAACATACCAGGTACCTATGGAGGTCCGCGAGGAACGTCGTATAGCCCTGGCAATTCGCTGGATTAAAAAATTCGCATCAGAACGCCGTGAGCGCACGATGGCTTCGAAGTTAGCCAACGAGATCATGGCAGCCGCAGGCGGAGAAGGTGGTGCCATCCGCAGGCGTGATGAAATGCACAGAATGGCCGATGCAAACCGTGCTTTTTCGCATTTCCGCTGGTAAAGCACCACTCAGTTCTTTGACTTACCTGGAGTAACCAACCGGAATGCCGCGTACCGTGGACATATCGAACGTTCGTAACATCGGCATCATGGCTCACATTGATGCCGGGAAAACAACTACCACGGAGCGCATTTTATACTATACCGGAGTACTGCACCGTATGGGTGAAGTTCATGAGGGAACAGCCTTTACGGACTACATGGAGCAGGAGAAAGAGCGTGGAATCACCATCACATCGGCAGCTGTTAGCTGCACGTGGCGCAATCACCTCATTAACATCATCGACACTCCCGGCCATGTGGATTTTACCGCTGAAGTTCAACGTTCATTACGGGTGTTAGACGGCTCGATTGCGCTTTTTTGTGCTGTTGCTGGTGTTCAGCCCCAAAGCGAGACCGTGTGGCATCAGGCCAGCCAATACCATGTCCCCCGGATTGCCTTTGTGAACAAAATGGACCGAGTGGGTGCCAACTTCATGCGGGTGCTCGAAACCATGCGAAGTCGGCTTGGAGCGCGTCCTGTGGCTGTTCAAATACCCAATGGTTCCGAAGATCAGTTTAAGGGTGTCATCGACCTTATTCGTATGGAATGTATCACCTACGATGCCGATGACGGTAGCAAATTTGATATTGGGCCTGTCCCCGGGCACATGCAGCAGCAGGCGCAACAGGCTCGTGAAGCAATGATTGAAAATGTAGTCGAGTTTAACGATGAAATGCTGGAGCGATATCTGAGCGGCGCCGAGATAACCGAAACAGAAATCGTACAGGCACTGCGATCCGCCACGCTTAACAATCACATCACCCCGGTGTTGTGCGGTACATCACTTAAAAACAAAGGCGTGCAGCAACTGCTCGATGCCGTACTTGCATACCTGCCATCGCCGGCGGATGTTGGGGCGGTACACGGACACAGCATTAAAAATGCTGATAAAGAGGAAACACGCCAACCGTCTGACGAAGCCCCCTTCAGTGCCCTGGCCTTTAAAATCATTACTGACCCGTTTGTAGGACGCTTAGCATTTGTCAGGGTGTATTCGGGAACCCTTTCGGCAGGACAGCAGGTGCTGAATGTAGGGCAGGACAAAAAAGAGCGGGCAGGAAAGATTTTGCGAATGTCTGCAAATAAACGCGACGAACTTCCGGAAGTCTATGCAGGCGATATTGTAGCCATCCCGGCACTGCGGTTTACCCGCACCGGCGATACACTTACAGACCCCAAGCATCCACTCCTGCTTGAACCGATTGAGTTTGCTGAACCCGTGATCAATCAGGCCATCGAGGCGAAGACCCTAGCAGATCAGGATCGTCTCCTCGATGCCCTGCAGCGGTTAATGGACGAAGACCCTACCTTTAGGGTAAACACCGATCCAGAAACCGGGCAGATCATCATAAACGGTGTCGGCGAATTACATCTGGAGATATTAGCCGACAGACTCAACCGTGAATTTAATATTCCCGTTAAGGTTGGGAAACCCCAGGTAGCCTATCGAGAAACGGTATCTGCCGTCGCACAAGGATCGGGCGAATTCGTCCGCAATGTTGCAGGCAAGAGCCAATTCGGACAGGTCACGTTAGAAATACGTCCGAACGACCCCGGAAAAGGCCTCGAGTTTAAAAATGAACTCACAAAAGAGACACTTCCGGAGTTGTACGTTAAGAGTGTAGAGAAGGGGGCTATGGAAGCCCTCCGTGTAGGACCCGTTGCAGGATACACCATGATTGATGTTATGGCAGTCCTGGTTAACGCTCAGTACATCGAAGAGGATGCCACCGAAACAGCCTTTACTGTAGCCGCATCAATTGCGGCACGCGAGGCTGCCCGGAACGCTGGTCCCATTTTAATGGAGCCGGTGTTTACCGTCGAAGTGGTAACTCCGGAAGAATATGTTGGCGAGGTTATCGCCGACTTAAACTCAAGGGCAGGCAGGATAGAAGGTATTCAGTCGCGGGATATAATGCAGGTAGTTACAGCACTGGTACCGCTGGCGAATATGTTTGGGTATGTAACCCAGTTGCGATCACTAACACAGGGTCGAGCATCATATTCGATGAAGTTTTTTGGCTACGAACAACGAAATAGTCGGTAGTTCAAAAAAATTCCGTACCTTTGTCTTCTGTCCTAACCAGAACAATTGAATTTAATAACACAGTACTATTTAACCTACTGCAACCTGAGGAGTTTGCATCATGGCCAAAGAAAAATTTGATCGGTCTAAACCCCACGTAAACGTTGGCACCATTGGCCACGTTGACCACGGCAAGACAACACTAACAGCTGCCATCGCATCATGCCTGGCGGCCAAAGGGCTGGCTGAAAAGCGCTCATTTGATTCAATTGATAACGCTCCGGAAGAGAAAGCTCGTGGGATAACGATTGCCACGTCGCACGTTGAGTACCAGACAGCCAACAGGCACTATGCCCACGTGGACTGTCCGGGCCACGCTGACTATGTAAAGAACATGATCACCGGTGCTGCACAGATGGACGGAGCAATTTTGGTTGTTGCTGCAACAGACGGACCGATGCCTCAGACGCGTGAGCACATTCTGCTTGCCCGCCAGGTTGGTGTACCGCGTATTGTGGTCTTTATGAACAAGATCGACATTGCCGACCCTGAGCTTGCAGAACTGGTAGAGCTGGAAATCCGTGAGCTGCTCAGCAAGTATGAGTTCCCTGGTGATGAAATTCCGATTATTCAGGGATCTGCACTTAAGGCATTGGATGCTGCTACCAGCGGCGCCGACGGAAGTCATCCCGACATGGAATGCATCTTTAAACTCATGGATGCAGTTGATGAATACATCCCCACGCCACAGCGCGATGTAGACAAACCATTCCTGATGCCGGTTGAAGACGTGTTCTCAATTACCGGTCGTGGTACAGTAGGTACCGGTCGTATTGAGCGTGGAATTGTGAAGGTAAACGAGGAAGTAGAAATCGTAGGCTTTGGTCTGCAAAAGAAGAGCACCGTAACCGGTATTGAAATGTTCCGTAAACTTCTTGATGAAGGACGTGCTGGTGACAACGTTGGGTTGTTGCTGCGCGGTGTGGACAAGGAAGAGCTTGAGCGTGGCATGGTTATCTCCAAGCCCGGCTCAATCACACCGCACCATAAGTTCAAGGCTCAGGCCTATGTGCTTACCAAGGAAGAAGGCGGACGTCATACTCCGTTTATCAAGGGATACCGTCCCCAGTTCTATTTCCGTACAACCGACGTAACGGGTGTGCTTGAACTTCCTGCCGGTGTTGAAATGATTATGCCTGGTGATAATGTTGACAACCTGGAAGTGGAACTCATTACACCAGTTGCCATGGAAGCCGGTCTGCGCTTTGCTATCCGCGAAGGTGGCCGCACAGTTGGCGCCGGTGTTGTAACTGCAATTATCGAATAACGAATTATAATCGAGAACAAAAGCGGGTCGCAGACCCGCTTTTGTTCTCAATCTTAACCTGTATCGGAGACCACGAGTGGCAACCCAACGGATACGCATAAAACTTAGATCGTATGACCACAACCTTATTGACCGTTCGGCCGATAGGATTGTACGCACCGTGAAGCAAACGGGCGCTGTAATCAGCGGTCCTATTCCGCTGCCGACAGAGCGTTCGGTTTATACCGTACTGCGTTCACCCCACGTTGACAAAAAAAGCCGTGAGCAGTTCGAAGCTCGCGTACACAAACGATTGATTGACATCTTCAGTTCTACTCAAAAAACCATTGATGCCCTGATGCGCCTTGAGCTGCCGGCTGGTGTTGATGTGGAAGTGAAGGTATAACAGGACACGGAAATGAGTGCGATTCTTGGACGTAAGCTGGGAATGACCAGCATTTTTACAGAAGACGGTCGGTTTGTGCCGTGTACCGTGATCGAGGCAGGACCTTGCCCGGTTGTGCAGGTAAAAACTAAAGAAAATGATGGCTACGAAGCTGTTCAAATTGGCTACGAGCAAATCCCCGATCGTAAGGTAAACAAGCCCAACGCCGGGCACTTTACCAAGAACGGTACAACGCCGCAACGCTATTTGAAAGAGTTTAAGCAACTTGTTGATAAAGTGAAGTCCGGTGATGTTGTTACCGTTGAGTCTTTTGCCGTAGGCGATACAGTTAAGGTATCGGCTACCAGCAAGGGTAAAGGCTTCCAGGGCGTTGTACGGCGTCACCACTTTGGTGGTGTTGGTATGACTACGCACGGACAGAGTGACCGCCCTCGTGCTCCAGGCTCGATTGGATCTTCGTCATACCCATCCAGAGTATTTAAGGGGCTCAGAATGGCGGGAAGAATGGGCGGAACCCGTATTTCGGTACGGAACCTTGAAGTCATGCAGATAAATCCGGCCGACAATATCCTTATCATCAAAGGTAGTATCCCCGGTCCAATGAACGCCGTTGTGGAAATCGTAAAGCTGTAGGAAACCGAACATGAAAGTTGATGTACATACAAAGGACGGAGCCAAGTCAGGCACGGTAGAGTTACCAGACTCAGTATTTAATGTTGAGCCCAGTGAACATGCCATGCACCTTGCCATTCGTGCCTACCTTACCAATCGTCGGCAGGGAACCCATAAAACAAAAACCCGTTCCGAGGTCAGGGGTGGTGGCAAGAAGCCGTTCAAACAAAAGGGTACGGGCGGTGCTCGCCGTGGCTCAAGCAGATCTCCGCTCCTGCCCGGAGGCGGAACCATCCATGGTCCGTTTCCACATCCATACCACCTTGATCTTCCAACAAAGGTAAAACGCCTGGCTCGCAAGTCGGCACTTACCCTGCGTGCACGAGAAAACAACGTTGTTGTTGTTGAAGATTTCTCGGTGGATACACCCAAAACCAAACAGATAGCCTCGGTATTAAAAAATCTGAATATCGACGGTAAGAAAATTCTTATGCTGCTTCCCGCTACTGATCGCCAGCTTGTACTCTCAGGCAGGAATATCAAGGGGCTGAGCAGTTTTCCGGCCGACAAGATATCGGCATACGACGTGCTGAATCATTCCACACTACTGATATTTAAAAGTGCCGTACCGGTTTTAGCCAAGAGCTTTGGAGACGACCAGCAGGCAGATAACTCAGGAGATGAAGCATGATAACGGTATTAAAACGACCAATCATCACCGAAAAAGCTACGAAGCTTGGACATCTCAATCAGTATGTGTTTGAGGTTGACCCGAACGCCAACAAAATTCAAATCAAAGAGGCCGTGAAGGCCATGTTTGAAGTTGATCCTGTTAGTATTCGAACAGTTCGCATAAAGGGTAAAATAAGGCAGCGTATGACGCGAAAAGGAATTCAACGCGGCCGCACAAACCTGAAAAAGAAAGCATATATCACCCTGAAAGAAGGACAATCGATCGACATTGTTGCCGGAGGCGGCGAGGAATAATCTCCTCCCGACTCTGTAGGCAGCATTTGATCACGGAGCAAGAAAATGAGCACCCGCAGTTTAAAACCAATCACTCCCGGCACACGGTATTACAGCGTGAGTACGTTCGACGAAATCACAACGTCGAAACCGGAAAAATCGTTGCTTGAGCCCCTTAAGAAAAGTGGCGGACGAAACAATACCGGACGCATCACGTCGCGTCACCGCGGTGGTGGTCACAAACGGATGTACCGTAAGATCGACTTCAAGCGCAACAAGCACGGAGTCGAAGCTACCGTCCGTACTATTGAATACGATCCGAACCGCACATGCCGCATTGCGTTGCTGGAATATGCCGACGGCGAAAAGCGATACATTCTTGCACCTGATAAAGTTAAAGTCGGCGACAAGCTTATGAGCGGTGCCGGTGCTGAGCTTCGCGACGGTAATGCGATGCCTCTTAAAACAATGCCTTTTGGTATGGTGGTGCACAACATCGAAATGAAACCGGGTAAGGGCGGACAAATGGTACGGTCGGCCGGCACATCGGCACAATTCGTTGGAATTGATAACGGTAAAGCCCAGCTCAAACTTCCATCCGGTGAAATTCGAATGGTTCCCGGTGACTGCCTGGCAACGCTTGGAACGGTAAGCAACACCACTCACGAAAATATCCAGCTTGGCAAGGCAGGCCGTACACGCTGGTACGGTATTCGTCCGCAAACCCGTGGTATGGCAATGAACCCCATCGATCACCCGAATGGTGGTGGTGAAGGGAAGTCCAAGTCAGGCGGCGGACGTAAGCACCCACGTTCACCATGGGGACAATTAGCAAAGGGCCAGAAGACGCGGAAGACCAAGAAGGCTTCAGGCAGCATGATTATTCGCAGACGAAACGCATAACACGGAGAAGCTACATTTATGCCACGTTCACTAAAGAAAGACCCGTTTATCAGCTTTAAGCTGATGAAAAAAGTGGTTGCCTTAAACGAGACCGGAAAGAAAACTGTTGTGAAAACATGGAGCCGTGCCTCGACAATTGCTCCCGACTTTGTTGGACACACCTTTGCAGTACATAACGGCAATAAGTTTATCCCGGTGTATGTAACCGAGAACATGGTGGGTCACAAACTTGGTGAGTTCGCACCCACTCGTATGTACAGAGGTCACAGCGGAAATCGTAAAGACTTAAAGACGGGTAAGAAGTAAGGAATCATTATGGAAGCACGAGCAATTAAGCGTCATACCCGGTCATCACCACGCAAAATGCGTCTTGTGATTGACCTTATTCGCGGGAAATCTGCACAGGAAGCACTTGCAATTTTGCAGTTTGCCAACAAAGCAGCCGCAAAAACTGCCGAAGAAACTCTGAAGTCGGCAATCAGCAACCTTACCCGCCCGCACCCGGAAATCGATCCAGAAACCATCGTGGTGAAAGAATGTTTTGTGGATCCGGGGGTAACAATGAAACGAATATCACCGGCACCGCAAGGGCGCGCGTATCGCATTCGGAAGCGGTCACACCATTTAACAATTGTAGTAGCAACTCCATCAGTAAGCCAAGGATCGTAGCGTGGGTCAGAAGACCAATCCAATAGGAATGCGTTTAGGCATCATTCGCCAATGGGACGCAAACTGGTTCGACGAAAAGAACGTCGCCGAGAAACTTCAGGAAGACCTGATGATTCGGAACTATCTTAAGAACCGTTTAAAGAAAGCGGGCCTGTCCCGTGTTATTGTGGAGCGTACTGCTAAGCAGGTGCGCATTACAATTACAACATCCCGTCCGGGAGTTATTATCGGCAGGTCCGGGAAGGACATCGCCCAGCTTGAAGAAGAGCTGAAAAAACTCACCAAGAAGGATGTAAAAATATTGATTAGTGAGATTAAACGTCCTGAACTTGATGCTCAGCTGGTAGCCGACAACATTGCCGCACAGCTTGAAGGGCGGATATCGTTTCGTCGCGCTATGAAGAATGCCGTCAGCAGCACGATGCGTGTTGGTGCAGAAGGTGTCCGCGTTATGTGCTCTGGCCGTCTGGGCGGAGCTGACATGAGCCGCACCGAACAGTACAAGGAAGGCCGTGTACCGCTTCATACGCTTCGGTCAGACATTGACTACGCCATGGGGCGTGCCGAAACCGTTTACGGTTCAATTGGTGTGAAAGTATGGATTTGCCGTGGCGACATTATCGGCAAGCAACAAAACAAGGAACAATAAGAATTTAGCAAGGTAGGACTAAGCAATGCTTATCCCCAAAAGAGTAAAACATCGTAAAACCCACCGGGGCCGTCGCCGCGGGAAAGCCTATCGCGGTTCAACCGTAGCACTTGGTTCGTTTGGATTAAAGGCTTTGGAAGGAGCCTGGATTACCAACAGGCAGATCGAGAGTGCACGTATTGCCATTAACCGTTACCTGCGCAGGGACGGTAAGGTGTGGATACGGATCTTCCCGGACAAACCGGTGACCAAGAAACCTGCCGAAACCCGAATGGGCTCCGGTAAGGGAAATCCGGAAATGTGGGTTGCCGTTGTAAAAGCCGGCAGAATATTATTTGAAATTGACGGCGTTTCTGCTGAACGTGCCAAGGAGGCCATCCGGCTGGCATCACACAAGTTGCCGGTTAAGTGCAAGTTCGTGCAACGCGTAGACATGGAGGAAGCAAATGAAGTCGCGTAAAGCATCCGACCTGCGGAGCTTGTCAACCCAGGAAATCGAAGGATTCCTGAAAGAAAGTGAAGAAAGCATCGTGCGGCTTCGCTTTCAGGCAGCTCTTGGCCAGCTTGATGATACCTCGACGGTGAAAACCATGCGCAAGGATATTGCGCGAATGAAAACAATTTTAACAGAACGCAAGAAGCTCAGCAACTGAGGCGGATCATGATAGACGAAACAAACGAAACCCAGGAAACAACCGCTGCACCGGAAATGGCTGCAACACCAACAACCGAAAGTACGTCTGCGGTAGCACATGCCTCAGCCCCTTCCCAACCTGTGGGCGATACTACCAAGGGCAGAAAGGTGCGTATGGGCAAGGTTGTTAGTAACAAAGCTGATAAAACGATTGTGGTGCGCATCGAACATCAGGTGGCTCACCCCATTTACAAACGCTACTTTAAGCAAAGTAAGAAGGTTATGGCGCACGACGAGAAAAACGAATGTAATATCGGTGATACCGTGCGCGTGATTGAGTCGAGGCCGTTAAGCGCACGGAAACGCTGGACTCTGTTAGAAGTAGTTGATAGAGCAAAATAAGGACATCGAACAATGATACTGGAAGAAACTAATCTGGTTGTAGCCGACAATAGCGGTGCCCGCAAACTGCGGTGTATCCGAGTTCTCGGTGGCCACGGAAAACGATACGCCTCGGTAGGCGATATCGTGGTGTGCTCCGTAAAAGCGGCACTCCCTCAGGGCAACGTTAAAAAAGGTGAAGTTGTTAAGGCTGTTGTTGTACGCACCAAGAAGGAAGTGCGCCGGCGTGACGGATCGTACATCCGTTTTGACGAAAATGCAGCAGTTGTCATTAATAACAACAACGACCCGAGAGGCACCCGGATTTTTGGTCCGGTAGCCCGTGAACTGCGGGAAAAAAGTTTTATGAAAATTGTATCGCTTGCCCCGGAGGTACTGTAATGGCAACAAAACTGCATATCAAGAAGGGCGACACTGTTAAAGTAATTGCCGGCAACAACAAGGGTGACGTTGGCAGAGTGCTTGTTGTGAACCCCACAAAGATGACGGTACTCGTCGAAGGCGTCAATCTGCGGTCAAAAGCTGTGCGCCCGTCACAAAAACACCCGAATGGTGGAATAGTAAAGCAAGAAGCGCCGGTTCATTATTCCAATGTGATGCTTGTTGACAAGCAAGGCAAACCCACGCGGGTTCGTACTACCAGAAAAGTTGATAATAATAAAACAGTTGTCCGGCGAATTGCTGTTACAACCGGTGAGGAATTGTAATCATGGCGAAGACTACACAGAAAAAAGTTGATTTTAAGCCGGAAGGACCAAGGATGGAGGACGTTAAGGAGACTCCGGTTCCCGCGCGCCTTCAGGAGTTTTATAAGCAGACGGTTGTTCCTGCACTGATGAAGAAGTTTAATTATTCAACGGTGATGCAGGTACCCAAGCTTGAAAAGATTGCCATTAACATGGGTGTTGGCGCTGCCACGGGAGATACCAAGCTTCTACAGTCGGCTGTGAACGAACTGGAACTGATTAGCGGACAGCGTCCCGCCATTACCCGCGCTAAGAAGTCAATCGCAAACTTCAAGTTACGTGAGGGAATGCCGATCGGAGCTCGTGTTACGTTGCGCCGCGCTCACATGTTTGAGTTTTTGGACCGGTTTATCAATATCGTATCTCCCCGGATCCGCGACTTCAGAGGATTCTCTGACAAGAGCTTCGACGGACGCGGCAGCTATACCGTTGGACTGAAAGAACAGATCATTTTCCCTGAAATTGATGTTGACAAAGTAAGTAAGATTGGTGGTATGGACATCACATTTGTCACTACAGCCAAAACAGATGAAGAAGCACATGCGTTGCTAAAAGAGTTTGGTTTTCCATTCCACAAGAAAGACTAGGACCGAAGGTTATGTCGAAAAAGAGCATTATCGCCCGTAACGAACGCCGTATCCGCCTTGCCGAGAAGTATGCCGCAAAACGTGCAGAACTTAAGGCAGCCGGTGATATGGATGGTTTGCAGAAACTTCCCCGCAACAGCTCGCCGTCGCGTGTGCGCAACCGCTGTCTGGTAACCGGAAGGGGTCGCGGTGTGTATCGGAAATACGGTTTGTGCCGTAATATGTTCAGGCAGCTTGCCCTTGAAGGCAAGATACCTGGAATCCGGAAAGCTAGTTGGTAACCCTTTGAGCTCCATCTAACCAAGAAATAAGAAGATTAACCATGCCAGTAACAGACACAATCGCCGATTTTCTTACGCGCATCCGAAATGCATCATCGGCTAAGCATAAAACCGTAGATGTTCCCAGCTCAAAGCTGAAAGTGGCCATTGCGGAAATATTAAAAGATCAGGGTTTTATTGCCGACTTCAATTTGCGAAGTGAGGGGGTTCAGCCTACGCTCGAAGTTAAACTTCGGTATTATTACGGGCAGCCTGTCATTCGTGAAATTAAACGTGTAAGTAAACCTGGGCGCCGTGTATATGCCGGTGTTACCGAATTGCCACGTGTACGCAACGGTCTTGGTGTAGCCATTATCTCCACACCCCGTGGAGTAATGTCAGACAAACAAGCCCGCCGCGAAAATGTTGGTGGTGAAATCCTGTGTACGATTTGGTAGGAGAATAAAAGAAATGTCACGAGTAGGTAAAAAACCAATTAACATCCCCAACAACGTGCAGGTAACGTTTGCCGGCGGAATGTGTACTGTAAAAGGACCGAAGGGCGAATTAGCCTTTGGTGTTGACAATAGCATTACACCGAAGCAGGACGGGCAGATTTTGGTGTTTGAACGTGCCAACGATGAAAAGAAGGTACGGTCCATGCACGGTTTAACCCGTGCCATCATCGCAGGGATGGTGGAAGGCGTCAGTCAGGGTTTCGAGAAGAAACTGCAGATCGAAGGCGTCGGGTTCAAGGTTGAGCTGCGCGGGAAAGCACTGGTCTTAAACCTCGGGTTTTCGCACCCAATTATGTTCTTCCCACCGGACGGTGTTGAGTTCGTGGTAACATCACCAACGGTCTTTTCGGTAAAAGGAATCGACAAACAGCTTGTCGGCATGGTTGCCGCCAAAATTCGTGAGCTTCGCAAACCTGAACCATACAAGGGTAAGGGGATACGTTACGAAGGTGAATATATCCGCCGCAAGGCCGGCAAGTCTGCAGGAAAGTAACAAGGACAAATACATGAATCGTTTCGCATTAAAACGGGCCCGCTACGAACGTCGGAACAGACGCGTACGAGGCAAGATTTCGGGAAATTCTGAGCGGCCGCGGCTAACGGTATTCCGTTCCAGCCAGCATATCTACGCACAGATTATTGATGACACCACAGCAACAACGCTGGTGTCTGCATCAACAACAGACCGTGAGGTTCGCGGTCGGATTACTCCCGAAATGAAGAAGACAGACGAAAGCAAGTTGGTTGGCAGTGTCCTTGCTGAACGTGCCAAGGCCGCTCAAGTGTCGAAAGTAGCTTTCGACCGTAACGGATTTCTGTACCATGGCCGCGTTAAAGCGCTGGCCGAAGCAGCCCGCGAGAGCGGGTTGGATTTTTAAGAGAGAACGGAGTCGTACGTGGCAAAACAGAAACTATCGGATTTAAACCTAAAAGATAAAATCGTCTATGTTGGCCGTACAGCCAAGGTTGTAAAAGGCGGACGTCGATTTAATTTTAGTGCAATTGTAATTGTGGGCGATGAGAACGGATACGTTGGCTATGGTCTGGGCAAGGCCGGCGAAGTATCGAATGCCGTTACCAAGGCAACCGAAGCAGCAAAGAAGAGCGTGGTGAAGGTACGGGTTCTAGACGGAACGGTTCCTCACGAAGTAGTTGGTCGGTTTGGAGCTGCAAAGGTCCTTATCCGTCCGGCCACACCTGGTACCGGCGTTATTGCAGCTGGCGGGGTACGTGCAATCTTGGAGTTGGCCGGTGTTAAGGACGTACTTACGAAATCAATGGGATCATCAAACCCGCACAACACAGTAAAGGCAACAATGAATGCGCTGGAGCAGCTCGAGGATGTAGCCTCGGTAGCTGCACGCCGCGGGATCAGTATCGAAAAAGTATTGCGCGGTTAAGCCCAAGGAGCAATTGTAATGAAACTTAGAATCACACAAGTAAAAAGCTGTATCGGATCACTTAAGAAGCACAAGGCCACCATCAAGGCATTGGGTCTGGGACGTCCGAGTTACACAACCATCAAGCCACGGAATCCGCAGATTCTTGGCATGGTGCAAAGTGTCAGGCATTTGGTAACCGTAGAAGAAGTACAGGACTAAGGAGCCATGAAACACATAGGAAATATTCAACCGGCAGCAGGATCGCGTCACCCGAAAAAGCGGGTTGGCCGTGGTGCCGGATCGGGCCATGGTGGTACGTCCACACGGGGCCATAAGGGTCACCAATCCCGTAGTAACTTCAGTCAGTCGCCCGGTTTCGAGGGTGGGCAGATGCCGCTGACGCGGAGGGTTCCCAAGTTTGGTTTTACCAATATTAATCGTATTGAACATCAGGAAGTTAACATCTGCACCCTGGCCGATCTGGTAGAGAGTGGAAAGCTTACCAATGGTGTTGTTACGCCCGACGTATTGTACCGACTTGGTGTAATACGCAAAAAAACGGCACCTGTAAAGGTCCTTGGCGTTGGCAACATCACGGTTGCTCTTACCGTAACGGTAGACAAGATATCGGCATCTGCAAAACAGAAAATCGAATCAGCGGGCGGAGTAGTAAACATCAATGGCTAACATCGTAGAATCCATACGGAATATCTTCAAAATCGAAGAACTTCGGCAGCGACTAGTTTATACGCTGCTGGCGTTGATTGCTGTGCGGGTGGGCTCGTTTATCACCATTCCGGGTGTTGACGTAGAGCTGCTGCGCGCTGCATCATCATCGGGCGACTCCGGCGGGCTGTTTGGCCTGTTCGACATGTTTGTTGGCGGTGCCTTCTCGAATGCTGCCGTCTTCGCACTTGGTATCATGCCCTACATCTCGGCAAGTATCATCCTGCAGATTGCAGGCGTGGTGCTGCCTGAGTTGCAACGGCTGCAACGGCAGGGCGATGATGGTCGGCGCAAAATCAACCAGTACACCCGGTATCTGACCGTGGGGCTGGCGGCACTGCAATCGTGGGGCGTTACAATCAAGGTTGCACAAACAACAGCAAACGGTATGAGCGTTGTTGCTGATCCCACATTCTTCTGGACGATTTCTTCGATTCTGATTCTTACCGGTGGCACGATAGGCTTAATGTGGATAGGTGAGCAGATCACCGAGCGAGGCATCGGCAATGGTATCTCGCTCATCATCATGATTGGCATTATTGCTCAGTTCCCGATTGCAATGCTTCAGGAATACAACCTGATCGAGAGCGGAGCTCGTAACCTGGTGATTGATATCGTACTGCTGCTGTTGCTGGCAGGTATTATCGGTGCCGTGGTTCTTGTTACTCAGGGGGCCCGGCGCATTCCGGTACAGTACGCCAAACGTCAGGTTGGCCGCAAGGTTTACGGTGGCGGCACACAGTACATTCCGCTCCGCGTAAATACTGCCGGTGTTATGCCAATCATCTTTGCTCAGTCGATTCTGTTCGTACCGGCAACGGTGGCATCGTTCTTCCCTGACAACCAAACGCTGCAGGCCCTTGCAGGTGCATTTAACCCGCAAAGCTTCTGGTACGCACTTATCTACGGCGTTATTATCCTGTTCTTCACATACTTCTATACCGCTATTACCTTTAACCCGAAGGAAGTAGCTGACAATATGAAAAAGAACGGCGGCTTTATTCCTGGCATACGTCCGGGAGCTCATACATCTGAATACATCGAGAACATCTTAACCCGCATCACGTTGCCGGGTGCTATTTTCCTGGCAATTGTTGCCATCCTGCCAACCCTTGCAATGAATCTGCTCCAGGTACCGCCAATTTTTGCTTCATTCTTTGGCGGCACCAGCTTGTTGATTGTTGTCGGTGTGGCATTAGACACTCTCCAGCAGATTGAATCACACCTGCTGATGCGTCACTACGACGGATTCATGAAGAGTGGAAAAATGCGCGGCAGAGCCGGTGCTCTTGGTGGTGGAATGTAAAAAAACAGATTACAGTGATAGAAACAGAAACCATAGTACCCGTAAACTCCGAAGCCGATATCGAGCTGCTGGCCGCTGCAGGAGCAGTTGTTGCCGAAACGCTTGACCTGGTTGAAGACGCTATTGCACCCGGGATAACTACGCAGGAGCTTGATAAGCTTGCCGAAGATTTTATCCTGAGTAAGGGGGCTAAACCAGCATTTAAAGGGTATAGGGTCGGACACCTGGAGTTTCCGTATTCACTGTGCATCAGCATCGACGAGGAAGTTGTTCACGGAATGCCGTCAAACAGAATGCTCAAGGAAGGGCAGATTGTTAGTATTGACTGCGGTGCCGAGCTGGACGGCTTCTTTGGTGACAGTGCGCGAACCGTGGGTGTTGGAACAATCCCGGCCGAAAAGCAACGGTTGCTGGATGTTACCCGCGAAGCTTTAATGCTTGGCATTGAAGCAGCTGTAGAAGGTGAAAAAATTTATAGTATTTCAAAAGCTGTACAAACCCACGTCGAAAAGAACGGGTTCTCGGTTGTGCGTGAACTGGTAGGACACGGCATTGGCCGCAACCTGCACGAAGAACCGCCTGTGCCCAATTTTGTGCCAGGCCTTCTGCACCGCTCACGATACCCTAACCTGAAGCTGCGTAACGGTATGGCTCTGGCAATTGAGCCCATGGTAAATATGGGACTCTTCCAGGTGCATACCGCCAGTGACGGGTGGACGGTGTACACGGCCGACGCAAAACCGTCGGCTCACTTTGAACATACTGTAGTTATTAACGGAACAACACCACGCATTTTAACCTTATCACGAAGGAACGGATGAGCAAGGACGATACCATCCGCGTTGACGGCACAATTGTAGAGGCTTTGCCCAATACACAGTTTATTGTGCAGTTGGAAAACGGACATCAGATACATGCTCATGTTTCAGGTAAGATGAGAATGCACTTTATTAAAATTTTCCGTGGCGATAAAGTCACGGTCGAAATGTCGCCCTACGACCTTACAAAGGGACGCATCGTTTACAGGTACAAATAAGCAGGAGTACTATCCATGAAAGTTCAGGCATCGGTAAAAAAGCGTAGCCCCGACGACAAGATTGTCCGTCGAAAAGGGAAGGTATACATCATTAACAAAAAAAATCCACGCTACAAGCAGCGTCAAGGGTAACAGGAAATAAACAATGGCACGTATAGCAGGCATAGACCTTCCAAAGAACAAGCGTGGCATCGTGGCACTCACCTACATTTTTGGTGTAGGTCCCACAACAAGCCGCGACGTTCTTGACAAGGCAGGGATAGATCCCACCAAGCGCGTACAAACATGGACGGACGATGAGATAGCTCGTATCAGGCAGGCTCTGAGCGACTACAAAACCGAAGGCCAGTTGCGCTCTGAAATTCAACTGAATATCAAGCGGCTGATGGATATTGGCTGCTACCGCGGCCTGCGCCATCGGCGTGGACTGCCGGTGCGCGGTCAGCGTACACGTACCAACGCACGTACTCGTAAGGGCAAGCGTAAGACGGTTGCCGGCAAGAAGAAGGCAGCACGTAAGTAAGAATTAATAAACCGATAAACCCGGGGCCATCCCGGACGGAGATAACATGGCAGCAGTAAAAAAACGCGTCAAACGCAAAATCGTAGCCGACGTTCACGGTAAAGCATTTGTGCGCGCCACATTTAACAACGTTGTGGTAACCATCACCGATACCTACGGTAACACCCTTACATGGTCGTCCGCCGGTAAGAACGGTTTCCGTGGTTCCAAAAAGAACACACCGTATGCCTCGCAGGTTTCAGCCGAAAAAGCTGCACGGCAGGCATTCGAAATGGGCTTGAGGAAGGTTGACGTGGTTGTACGTGGTCCGGGATCAGGCAGGGAAGCAGCCGTGCGTGCCCTAACCCAGGCAGGTCTGGAAGTACTATCGATTACCGACCGCACTCCGCTCCCGCATAACGGGTGCCGTCCGCCAAAACGCAGACGGGTGTAAACCTAAGCCCCTTCCAACTTTTTGTTTTTCCCTCATCATCAACACGAACATCTCTCAAGGATAACCATGAACACTTTAATGCAGATGCCCGAGCGGCTGGTGGTTGAACACCTAGGCTCTGAATTTCATGCGCTGTTTACACTTAACCCGCTGGAAGAAGGCTATGGTGTAACCATCGGGAATTCTCTTCGCAGGGTTCTTCTGTCGTCAATCCAAGGTTCGGCAATCACCGGAGTGAAAATCTCTGATGTTCTGCACGAATTCCAAACCATTCCCGGTGTTACGGAAGATATGTGCGAGATTATCCTGAACCTGAAAGAAATCCAGTTACGCGCCGTTGACGGGAAGCTTCCTCAGCGTATTTCGTTTACTGTGAAGGGCGGCGGACAGTGGACAGCTAAGTCGATTGCCGACGCTACGTCCGAAATCGAAGTGCTTGACCCGAATAAGGTAATTGCTAATCTTGCTGATGATGCCGAATTTGATGTTGAACTTCGTGTTGGCTTTGGCACAGGGTACGTACCGGCCGAAGAACAGAATACATCGGACTTCCCGGTTGGTATGCTACCAATCGACTCGGTGTACACACCAATAAAAAATGTTATTTACAAGGTTGAGCCGTTCCGCGTTGGACAGAAAACCGACTATGAAAAGTTAACGCTCGATGTGTTAACCGATGGCTCGATCACTGCCGAAAAGGCTTTGCAGGATGCTGCCAAGATCCTGGCCGACCATATCAGATATTTCCGTGGCGCTCTTGCGGTGTCAGATGAAGTACCCTCAGTAGATGGTCTGCTTTCAGGTAGCGAGAAAGATCGTGAACGCATCCGGTTACGGAAGATATTGCTACAGCCGGTAGACGAGATGGAGTTAAGCGTACGCGCACATAATTGTTTGAAGGCAGCCAATATTAAAATTCTGGCAGATCTTGTTAGCCTTCAGGAAACCGATTTATTAAAATTCAGGAATTTTGGCCGAAAGAGTCTTGCCGAATTAACCGATGTTGTTTACCAAAGCGGTTTATCATTTGGCATGGACGTATCGCCTTACATCCAAGACGAACTCAAAGGAAGCGAATAAAAGATGAGACATGGGTATGCAGGGCGGAAGCTTAAGCGCACCGCCAGTCACCGTAAAGCGTTGCTATCGAATCTTGCAACCAGCCTGTTCGAACACAAGCGTGTGCGGACAACGGTTGCCAAGGCTAAGGAACTTCGTCCGTTTGCCGAGCAACTGATTACCCGCGCCCGCAAAGCCTACAGTGCGGAACGTGCAAACAATGCCGGCGGTGTAGATGTACACAACCGCAGAATGGTTGGACGTTTTATTCGCAACAAGGCGGTGCTGCAAGAGTTGTTCGATACTATCGCACCCGTAGTTGCAGAACGTAACGGCGGTTATACACGAATCACTAAACTTGGTCAGCGCCGCGGCGATCAAAGCCCCGAGGCTATTATCGAGTTGGTGGATTGGTCAAATGCACAAGATGGGCGCGTAAGCAGTAAGGGTGGCCGGAAGGCAAAAGCCGTAAAACCTGCTAAGCCCGCTAAGCCAGCAGGCGCTGAGGCATTAACGGCTACTGCAGCAGCAGGTGCTGTTGCCACGGCTGCTGAACCTGTTGCTGAATCAGCTGCCGATGCTGCGGCTGAACAGGAAGTTGCACAGGTAACCGAAACCACGGTTGATGCTGTTGTTGAAGAGCAGGCCGAAGCAGTTGTTCCCGAGGCCGAAGCAGTGCAAGGTGATGCACCACTTGCCGATGATGCATCGGAAGCAGGTAATGCACCGGCCGGCGACGAAGAAAAGAGCGAATAATCGCCGACACAGATGTCGGCATTCGACGCCGGACGTTCCAGCGTCCGGCGTTTTTGTTTTTACAACCGGAAGGACGTCCTTTCATGGAAACCATTCAGGCATCTTTCATTACTGGAGCGGTAAGCCCGGAACAGTTCCCGGTGCACACACTGCCGGAGGTTGCCATGATTGGGAGAAGCAATGTTGGCAAAAGCTCGCTTATTAACCGTATCGTGCTGCAAGGCAATGTAGCACGGGTTTCAAATACTCCAGGTAAAACCCGTGAGATAAATTTCTTTAATACAAGCATGAGTTTTGTACTGGTGGACCTCCCGGGATACGGCTATGCACGGGTGAGCAAGCAGCACCGTGCCGGTTTTAGTGTGCTGATCCGCCAGTATCTGATCGAACGACCGAATATGGCGCTCGCATGCGTACTGGTTGACAGCAGACACGATCCGATGGAAAGTGACTTGGCAATGATTGAGGAACTTGAATTTGCTGGCCGCCCATACTCGGTTCTGCTCACTAAAACCGATAAGCTGAAACCAGCCCAGGTTAAGGAGCGCACTCGGCAGATGCGGCATCTGCTGGAACACTGCAAGCACTGTGTTGACGTGATTGCGACGTCATCCGAAACAGGTGAGGGAAGATCAAGCGTGCTTGGTATGATTAAAAGACTTTGTTCGCAGTTCAACAAACCATCGTAAAGGTAATGGTATGGTAGGAATTGTTATGGGAAGTGACTCGGACCTACCGGTGATGCGGGAAGCCGCAGCCGTATGCGATGAGTTCGGAGTCCCGTATGAAATTCGAATTGTAAGCGCCCATCGTACACCGGCAGACATGGCTGACTACGGTACATCAGCCCGCAACCGTGGTATTCACATCATCATTGCCGGAGCAGGCGGGGCAGCCCACCTTCCGGGAATGCTTGCGTCGTTTAGTACCGTTCCGGTAATCGGTGTTCCGATTCCGTCCAAACATCTTAATGGCCTAGACTCACTGCTAAGCATTGTTCAAATGCCGGCAGGAGTGCCGGTTGCAACTGTTGCAATAGGCGGCGGTAGGAATGCAGGCCTCCTGGCTGTTCAGATTTTATCAGTCTCGGATCCTGACCTGCATAACAAGCTGCAGACGTATAAAGATACTCTGGCACATGAGTCACGTAGTAAACGTACTGACTAAGACTGTGCGTAAAACCGGCTTCCGGTACATTGCTGCAAATCCCTCCTCACCCGGATTCCACATTACCGTTCTCGCTCCGGGCAGGTTGTCCGGCTTGTTGGTTAAACAGCGGACGTAACCTGATCTATATCATATTTTCCGGCGCACCAAGTCCGTAACATTGCACTATGCTTAGTTGGGCATAGTGGTAATATGAAAAAATTTACTGTCAGAGTGCGAGTATGGGTAAACGAAGCCGAGGGGCCGTTCCTTGGCCTGGGAAGAGTACGCCTGCTGGAGAAGATTCATGAAACCGGCTCAATTACGAATGCAGCTCGGGCTATGAAAATGTCGTACCGACAAGCCTGGCAGTTGGTCGAAGACATGAACAGCCGAGCCAAACAGCCTCTGGTAGAAAAAATCCTGGGTGGGAAAAACGGCAGCGGATCGGTCCTGACCAAGGCAGGAGAACGAGCCATTGCGGAATTTTACCGCATCCAGTCCGAACTTCAGAACCAAGCCGACGAACTGTCAAAAAAATTAACACTATAAAATTTTTTACCCTTCAGTATGCTTAAAAAAACACAGTGGAGTAGCCGATTGGCACAGAGGTTGGGAGTACTGCATCTTATTATTCTGGTGTGTGCCGCCCTTGCGCCTGGGCTGCAGGCGCATCCCGATTCAGCTTCGGTGCACTCCCCTACGGAACAGGGAACAGATTCAACGGAAGTTTTTCAGCTGGGGCAGATTACAGTTACTGCCTCACGCAATCAAGATCTGACCAGCGAGGTTGGCAGCGCCGACATGAAACGATGGAACACTCACCAGGTTTCTGATGCACTGTCACTCCTGCCCGGCATCGCCCTGGCACGGTCGGGTCAGCGTAACGAAACGTCCGTCACGGTTCGCGGTTTTGATCTGCGTGCCGTGCCCGTGTTTATGGATGGTTTGCCGGTATACATTCCGTATGATGGCAATGTGGACCTTGCACGGTTTACCACGTATGACCTTGCCATGGTCTCGGTACAGAAAGGCTACTCTTCACTTCTGTACGGACCCAACGCCCTGGGAGGAGTAATCAACATCGTGTCACGCAAGCCTGCACGAGAGCTGGAATACGATGCATCCGCGGGGATGATCTCGTCAAACGGGTACAGCACCAGCGGTAACATCGGAGGTCGGTGGCAGCAGTGGTATCTGCAAGGGGGCTTTGGCATGCTGCACCGCAGTGCCTACAGAATGTCGGCAGACTTTACGGCTACGGACAAAGAAAACGGTGGCATGCGCGATAACTCATACCGAGCAGATAAGAAGTTTACCTTCAAGGCAGGCTGGATGCCAGCGGACGGGCATGAGTACGTTGTTGGCTATTCTGCTCAGACAGGATCAAAGGGGAACCCGGTGTACACCGGCACGGACGAGAATAACTCTCTTTTCAGGAAGCCACGATACTGGCAGTGGCCCGCCTGGAACAAGGAGCTTGTGTATCTGCTTTCTAAAACAGCTATCACCGGAGACGCTACACTAAAGGGAAAGGCATATTACGACAAATTTGTCAATACCATAGATAGTTACGATGATGCAACCTACACGACACAGAATAAACCATATGCATTTACCAGTAACTATAGTGACTATACGGTGGGCGGCGGCCTGGTGTATGAAAACACGCGGTTTTCAGACAATTCCCTTTCACTAACTGTTCAGGTAAAGTCAGATATGCACCGCGAGCATAACAATGGTGAGCCGGTCAGGCATATTCAGGATGCTATCGTGTATGTGGCAGCAGAGGACGTTGTTAGCCTTACCAATACCATCGTGCTTGTGCCGGGTGTGGCGTACAGCCTTCAGAACAACCTTAGAGCAGAGGATCTTACCGCCAACGATGAAATTGTGAACTTCCCAAAAGCAGATGCACATGCAGCTATCAACGGGCAGATGGCGGCTTTCTACAACATTGACCATGCCAACTCCGTGAGCCTTACTCTGGCACGCAAAACCAGATTTGCCACGCTAAAAGACCGGTATTCATACCGAATGGGAACAGCTATACCCAATCCGAATCTGAAACCGGAAAGTGCAATGAATTATGATGTTACCTACACCGGAAATCTTGGCGAGAATCTGTTCTGTCAGGCCTCACTCTACTACAGTCACATTACCAACGTTATCCTGAGTGTCAGCAACGTTCAGCCGGGTAAGGCCCAAACTCAAAACGCGGGTTCTGCCGAGTTTATGGGCTTTGACGGTGCAATCAGATACTCGCCCGCACAAGCCATAACCACGGGTATTAACTGCTCATATATCCGGCAGAACAACCTAACGCACCCATCACTGTACTTTATCGGCGTCCCTTCAGCAGTGATCCGCGCATACGCAATCTATACGGTGCTTAACGGCGTCAGAGTTCAGGCAAGCACGGAATACAACTCAATGCGGTACAGTACCAGCTACGGAACGTCAGTTCCCGGGTATCATGTTACCGATGTAATGGTATCCGGCCGCTTATGGAAGAACCTGTTGCTGGAGGGTGGTGTGCGAAACCTGTTCGACGCGAATTATATGATCAGTGAAGGATATCCAGAAGAAGGAAGAAATGCGTTTGTAACGGTACGGATTGACGGGTATTAAAATTTATTAAGATAGAGGTATTATGAAAAAACGGGCTACATTTACAGCATTAACACTAACCATTATACTTAGCATTGCCGGATGTACAAAGCCCCGGCAGGAACTCGGCGAAGGTGCACATCATGGTGTGCATGAGCATCCAGGTGCAAATGCTCAAAAAGCAGAAACTGATGAATGTACAGTCGTGGTATCGGCAGCAGACAGCATGAAGTACGTAAGTCACACACTCAGTGTTCGTGGTGATGTATTGCACCCTCTCGAGCTAACGGTTGACTCGCTGCGGTCAATGCATGTGCATACAATCTCGGATTTTGACGTTGTGTGCTCAACCGGCGCCACCGTAAACCGTCACACATCCAGCAAGGGTGTGCTGCTCAAGGAGATTCTGGAAAAAGCAGTAATCCGTCAGTCAAACCACAAGGACCGCAACTTCTACATTGTAGCTCGTGCTACGGATAACTATAAAGCCACATTCTCGTGGGCAGAGCTTTTTAACAGCGTCACCGGCGATAGTGTGTATGTGGTGTTCGAAGAAAACGGACATCCCATACAAACACGGGGCAGCATGATACTGATCAGCACGTCCGACATCAAGTCGGGACCGCGCCACGTAATCTGGCTGCAAAGTATCGAAGTTTACAAAGTGCCCCCTCGGCCTGTTGGGCCGGAGGGGGCTTGACTTACCGTGTTAGTACTTGAGTAAAACAACAACCTGTTCGCCGCTGCGCACCACATAGGTGCCCGCGGGCAGGCCCGAAATGCGAATGGTATGCGATGCTTCATCTACCATTGAAACCGGCAGTTGTGTGCCATGAACACCAAAGACTTCTACCGGTGCATTGCCGGTGAACGGCAGACGTACCGTTGCCGCACTGGAAGCAATGCTGCCCGCTATTGGCAATCCAGCGCCTTCGGCAACCGACGTTACCTCCGGAATGGTAAACACCACAACGTTACCGCGTGGCTCGTAGGTTACCTTATCGAGTGTTAAGCCAACCCATACCTTGTTATCGAAAACGGCAACCGGATCGGCCTTTGCCGGAAGATCAACTTCCTTAACAAACGTTCCATCCGGCATTGAATACACCAGCAGTGTACCCTTATAGGTAGTCACAAACAACAGGTTTTCGCCAATAGCCATTTCCCGGGGTCCATCGTAGCCTGAGGTTGGAGTTTCAATCTCTGCATCAGGAACAAGAGTGTGCGTTGTTCCGTCAACCTGCAGTATTGAATGTGCACCGTTCATACTTACCAGCAGATCATCGCCGAGTGTGACCATGTATGCCGGAGTATCGCCCAGCAGTGTATTGGTTGTGGCTCCTGTTGCGCTAACCCACGTTATCCCGCCGTCCGCCTTACCATACAATCCCTCGCACAGTACTGCTGCCGAAAAAACGCCCGGCTGCTCCTGGCGTACCATCACCTGAATCGGATTAACGCCTACTTCAATTTCCGTACGTTCCAATGTTTCAAGGTTGACGATGATCAGCGTACCCGGCTCGGTATATGTTGGGCGGGTAGTGATGTACAGAAACGGAGTCCGTTCATCGTAGGTAAGAGCCGACACATTCGGTGCGTAGATAGCCGTAGCAGACCGCTGTTGAGTTTTCAGCGCATAGGTGTACACCGAGTCGCCGATACCGGCGAACAACAGTCCCGTATTAAAGTCAACCGCAACCCTGGATCCCCCAACAACGCCACCCGATGCCCATGGAAAGTTAATAGACGACACAGTATCCAGTGTAAACCGGTCCAGAATCAGCCACTGTCCCGGGAGATCGCCCTCATCCTGCACATCGTTAAAATCAAAGTCAACATGTTTAGTAAACACGTGAATGCTGAACGTATCCGGGATGATTGCAGCAACCGTAGGCTGCGTGTGAATAGTAATTTGTGCCAGGCAGGCACCTGCAGAGAACAAAGAAACCAACAACCACACACCAATGCGCATGGCATACCCTTTCGGAAACCACCGGTTCAGCGCCGGTAGCGCGGCATCGCCGCTGGTGAATAATAAAGGTACCGTCAGGTATTCCGACTCTGGCATCATCCGCATTGGTTCGCCTTCCCAAGCCCCCTGCCACAGCAGAAAGCGCTCAGTGGCTGCTGAAACAGCATGAACCAACTTGTACACCATCACGGCGGCGCGACCGTGCGGGAATTACACCCGCTTCCCTTTTGAAATGATAAACGGTACCGGTTGGCAAACTTACAAAAGCTTAGCCGTTCGCCGGTCCGGTATTCACCATGGCAACCAGTTCGGGAGGGGAAAGGGGCTCAAGTTTGCCGCGCCAGGACGCAATCCATGCTGCCAGTTCCGGATTTACCGGTGCGGTAAGGTTAAGCAGTAGGGCACCATCGGCAGTGTGCGTGAAGTGTTGTGAAGGGTGCCAGGTCCGGGATGTGAAGAAATCGGCGAAGGCGTTGTTAACGCGAATAGTTACGGCATGGATTGGACCGGAATGGACGCCAAAGTGTGAGTTGCGATACAGCTCTTCGTTAAACTGGTGGAGTGGCGGTGTGCAGTCCGGAGCCTCTTCTATGGCAATAATCCTGTCGGCAGCAAGATTCATATAGTTGCGATATTTAGGATGCCAGGCGGCCACGTAGAGTCGGCCAGCATGTGAGATTAGCCTGCACAATGCAACCACGTACGACCTCTCGTTATCATCATGGAGTGCCCGGTACGTAACGCGGGTCCACGATTGCTCCAATATACTGCTGATAACCATGTTTAAGATATGTGCCGGAACTTCCTCGGTTACCTGTCCCGGTGTTACCACCTGCAGCAGATCGGAATCCAGCAGCACCGTCCCCGGAGCCAGACCTTCCAGGCGCTGTGCCAGCGAAACAACATCCTGTTCAACCTGTGTACCCCTGAACTGTTGCAGAAACCCCTTCAGCACGTGGAGTGACAAAATTTCATTCGTGCTAACCGTTAGCGGCGTGAGAGTTCTGTATGCTGCCGGCACCCACCATCGGTTTGTTCTGCCCTCCTGCTGACAGCATAACGGCACCCCTGCCGACTCGATTGCCCGCAGATCGCGCTGAATCTGGCGTCTGGACACGCATTTACCCTCATTACCCTCGGCCACCCGCTCGGCCAGCTCGGCAGTGGTTAGCTTCCTACCCGAACTGAGTGCCGTTAGAATCCGTACTACCCTTTGTACCTGTTGTGATTCTGCCATACACGAATGTATGAAAGCGGGCGACACCATACGTCGCAATAACTGTTTAGTTTGAAAAATGTACTGATAGCGGGACGCAGGTGCAGTCGGGTGCTTGGGGTGGAGCTTGGAATACAAACCAATACAATGTAACTTTATGAGCCGGGACAGTGAGGGCAAAAAAAAACCTCACCAGAAGTGAGGTAAAGGCTTTTAGCCAGCGGAAACTCTGTTTCCTTATTGTGAATAAGGACCAGAGCAGATCTTTGAAAGCGTTTCAAACTTACAACGGTACAATTTATTTGTCAAGTATTTTTTTTAAGGGGCTAAACAATGAGTACGGTACTGGGGTTAGACATCGGCTCGAATTCAGTAGGGTGGGCATTAGTGGATATCGAGAACCAGTCTATTACAGCAATGGGCGTCAGGATATTCCCTGATGCGGTCGAAAACAAGAATAGCGAGCGCGAAGAGAGTAAGAACGTAGCGCGCAGAATGAAACGTCAGCTTAGGAAACAGTATGACCGACGCAGACGGCGTGCGAAGGTGGTACGGAGCATCATGGTTAAAAATGCGCTGTTACCGTTAACAGAGGAGGAGTTGAATCGGCTGAATACTTCCGATCCGTATGAACTGCGTAGCCGGGCTCTTACCGAAAAACTGGAGCTGTATGAGATTGGTAAAATTATCGATCATATAAACTCCCGAAGAGGGTTTCAGAGCAACCGAAAGTCCAGTAGCGAGGAAGAAACCAGTGGTGTGATTATTGACGGAACAAAGGACGGTCTGAAACCGGGTATCATGGCAATTGATGAAGCGCTGAACCCGAAGCTTCGGAAGTACAAGGATTACCTGGCGGAGAAAGCATCGATAGTTAAGAAGTTGCCGGATGTAAAGCAAGGGTACCGAACGATGGGTGAGTATCTGCACAGCCTTGATCCGCATACGGTGCGCCGGCGCAACAGATTCACGCTCCGTGATCATTACCGGATTGAGTTGGACCTGATTTTGGCACTGCAAGCCAGGTATTACCCAAAGGTTCTTACTCCGGAACTGCAGGAACAAATTCTTGGCAGTGTGTTTCATCAGCGACCAATGAAATCTGTACGACACTTAGTGGGGAAATGTAGGTTTGAACCCGGTAAAAAGCGTGTACATAAGAGTCACCCGGAGTACCAGCGCTTCAGATTCCTGCAGCAGGTGAATGCGTTGCGCGTAAATACGGCCGATAGAGTATCGGGTGACGATACCGAGTTGCTTCCTGAAGAAATTTATAATCTTAAACTTATTGCAGAAGCTGCAGCAGCAAAAGGCAGGGATCGGAAACTAAAACTCGAAACCCAGGGGGATATCAAGAAAGCCCTTGGATGGAAGAGCAAGATTCCTGCTACAGCAAGTGTGACGTCAGTTGACCTGGAACGGACGATTGCCGACATGCGCAATGCTCTTGGCAGAACATACATTGATGGATTGTCTAGGGAGCAGGTACATGAACTGTGGAACGTACTGCAGTATGCCGAGGATTTAGACTGGGTAATTGATTGGGCGCAGAAAAAGCTTGGCGTTGATGAAACAAAAGCCAGGGCGTTTGCTGCCATCAAACTGGAAGACGGCTATGGAAGCGTGAGTTTGCGCGCAGTCCGTAAAATTCTGCCGTTTCTTGAAGAAGGTGATCTGTACAACGAGGCCGTTGTACATGCAGGATACAACTTTCATGACGAAGCACTTGACTTTAAGATTACCGACAGGGTGCCGGCACTGCTCCCCGAGGATGCCAGGAACTCAATGGTACAGCGTTCGTTTGCCGAAACACGCCGGATTGTAAATGCAATTGTACGGAAGTGGGGGAACCCTGATGTTATCCGGGTTGAAATGGGACGCGACCTGAAGCTCCCCGCTAAACAACGTGCTAAGATTGAGAAGGAAAACAAGAAAAACCAGACCCAGAACGCTGACGATAAAAAGCGGCTTGAAAAAGAGTTCAAGATTGATGATGCGCGTCGATCGGATATTCTGAAACTGCGCTTATGGGAAGAGCAGGACGGCAAGTGTATGTACACCGGTAAAACAATTGCCAAGAATATGCTGTTTAACGGCACTGTTGACGTTGACCATATTCTGCCGTACAGCCGTACCCTGGATGATAGTAAGAACAATAAAGTTGTCTGTCTGCGAGAAGTAAACCAGGCAAAAGGGAACCGAACACCCTGGGAAGCGGCCATGGCCGGCGTCCTTGATTTTGAAGCACTCAGGGAGATGGCAAAAATATTACGTGCAAACCATAAAATAACTGATAAAAAACACGCCAACCTCCTGATGTCGGCCGAACAATTTGCCGAACGTTTTTCCGATGACCCCAATAACGGATTCATTGCCAGACAACTCAATGATACCCGGTTTGCCACTCGCTTAGTATCGAAGTATCTGCGAACCGTAACAAAACGGGTGGAAGCACCTACAGGAGCAATGACGGCCATGCTGCGCAGGTTCTGGGGGCTGGATGGAGTACTTCCGGAGCTGGCTTCGCTGGGCAGGGCGTTTGTGGCACCGGTGCTGGAGGGCGGACGGAAGGACAGGAATGACCACCGACATCATGCCGTTGACGCATTAACAATTGCACTCACCAATCAGAGCATAATTCAGAAGATCTCAACGCTGAATGCGCGGTCAGAAGAAAAGTCAAAAGAACTCCGCGATGGTAGAATAAAACTCCCCGACGCACCAATTGCGGGCCTACGGAAACTTGCCCTTGACTGTGTGGACAGCATCATTGTAAGTCACCGGAAAACCAGGAAGGGTAGGGGGGCGTTGCACCAGGAAACACTGTATGGGCTTGCCCGAACACATGGCGGTGAGCAACTTTTTAACGCGGCAGGAGTTCCACAGTATGTTGTGCGTAAGCCACTTTCGGCCAACCTCTCGTGCGGCGAAATAGACGGCATTGTAAATCCTGTTGTTCGCAACCTGGTATTACAGCGTTTGGAAGAGTTTGGTGTAAACACTTCACAAAAAAAATACACTATCCCCGAAGATGCCTTTGCGGCACCATTGTATTACGAACTCGCATCCGGCGAACGCCGTAGGATTAAGCGAGTACGGATCCTGGTGCCATCGACGAGTGCAGTTAAGCTACGAAAAGAAGGGGTTTATGTTGAACCGGGCGGTAACGATCACATTTTAATTTACCGGAACCCCGATACCCAGAAGCAGGAATGGGAAATGCGCACACGTCTTGACCTGGCGCAAAACCTGCCGCTCAAAAAACTGTCAGCGCATGCTGCCTCCCAGGCAGTATCGTTACGAATCGGAGACATGGTTTTGCTGACCAGAAAAGGTGTTGTTGAAATACGTAAGGTTCAGAAAATGAGTGGTGCGCGTAGCGGGGAGGTTTGCCTTTACCATCATTCGGATGCTTCCGGTGACGTAAAACATTTGGAACGTCCCAAGCCCTCCTCAATCCAATTTGAAAAACTTACCGTTGACATATTGGGAAACATTAAACCGGAATGATAAAGCGCTCAGTTGTTATTCAGAACCGGTGTTATGTATCGGTTCTGAATAACCAGCTTACAATTGAGAACCGTGAAACCGGCGAGATGAATTCGGTGCCGATAGAGGACGTAGGGTATCTGGAGTTCGAATCAGCGCAGTGCACGGTAACCACTGCCGCGCTTTCCCGCCTTGCTACCGGCGGTGCCGTTGTTGTAGTATGCAACCAGCGGTACGCACCCGAAGCAATTACACTCCCGCTTGAAGGCAACACACTGCATGCCGAACGCATTCAGATGCAGATTGGTGCAACCACACCGGTAAAGAAGCGCCTGTGGCAGCAGCTTGTCCGATGTAAAATCAGAAACCAGGCTGCAGTATTAAAAATCATGGGGCTGCCGTACGCCACGGTTGCACGGTGTGCTACCATGGTTTATAGTGCTGACCGGACTAATCGGGAAGCCGTTGCAGCAAAGGCGTACTGGCAGCAACTATTAAAGTTGTATGGAGTTACCAGGGATCCTGACGGACTGTATCCGAATAATTTTCTGAATTACGGCTATGCAGTTCTTCGCTCGTCGGTAGCCAGGGGACTGGTGCGGGCCGGACTACATCCTGCCCTGGGCATACATCACAGCAATCGTAGTAATGCCTTTGCACTGGCTGATGACGTAATGGAACCGTACCGACCGTTTGCCGATTTGCATATTCTGCAATTCTGTGCCACACTGGTTGAACCCACAGAGCTTCAGCCCCCTCACAAAAAAGAGATATTGCAACTCCTTGTTCGCGATGTGCAACACAGTATTGGCCGACGTCCGTTGTTAAACTCAGTAGAAGTTGTATGTGCCCAGGTAGCGCAAACCCTTGGCGGAAGCAGCACCGAACCGGATCTACCCATTTTACGCGCATAAGTGAGTACAGAGCCGTGTGGGTGATGGTGCTTTTTGATTTGCCGGTAACCACGGCAGCAACCCGAAAAGCATACACGCATTTTCATAAGGGGCTGCTAAAGGACGGATTCTCGATGTGGCAGTTTAGCGTCTATGTCAGGCATTGTGCATCTGACGAAAACGGCACAGTACACATCGAAAGGGTGGAGCGCATGATGCCCAAGGCCGGTAAGGTATCAATCCTGGTTATCACAGAAAAGCAAATGGCATCGGTCCGTACATTCTGGGGAGCTGTAAAGCAGGATAATCCCAGTGGGCCTCTCCAGCTTGAATTATTCTAAAAAAAAAAGAGCCTTAAGAACAAATAGGTAAGTTCTTACGGCTCTTTTTACACTGCAAAATCTACGTAACTACAATAAAAATATAAACACTGTAATACTATTACTTTCAAAGATCTGCTCTAGTAGCCAATTCACAACTAGGAAACCTGAAGAAAGGCGCCGAGGAGACTTTCAAAGATCTGCTCTAGTAGCCAATTCACAACCATGGACTATATGAATACACTGCCAGACAAACTTTCAAAGATCTGCTCTAGTAGCCAATTCACAACTAGCACGGGTTGTTCGTTTTGCGGGAATGCACTTTCAAAGATCTGCTCTAGTAGCCAATTCACAACGTGCGATCAGTCGAAGCTACGGTTGCTCGCACTTTCAAAGATCTGCTCTAGTAGCCAATTCACAACCCAGCACGGACGCCGTAAATGCGGGTATTACTTTCAAAGATCTGCTCTAGTAGCCAATTCACAACAACCAACAACATCGAAACAGCCCACGTGAAACTTTCAAAGATCTGCTCTAGTAGCCAATTCACAACTACGGCGGATCAACGATAGCCAGCTCAAAAACTTTCAAAGATCTGCTCTAGTAGCCAATTCACAACCATTCGAGTACAGCAGCACTGCGTACAAGACTTTCAAAGATCTGCTCTAGTAGCCAATTCACAACCATGTCATGACGGCAGTGATGCACTGGATACTTTCAAAGATCTGCTCTAGTAGCCAATTCACAACAATTGCCAACACGGCACTGACGTGGACGGGACTTTCAAAGATCTGCTCTAGTAGCCAATTCACAACCATTGCGTACCGTCGACGGTGCAGACCTGTACTTTCAAAGATCTGCTCTAGTAGCCAATTCACAACCCCCGGATACCGCGCAACCGCAGCGCGCAACTTTCAAAGATCTGCTCTAGTAGCCAATTCACAACGGGCTACGGCTGATGCTGCGGCTTGGACTGACTTTCAAAGATCTGCTCTAGTAGCCAATTCACAACCCGACTTGCTACGTCCTAACGTCTCCACAACTTTCAAAGATCTGCTCTAGTAGCCAATTCACAACCCCCGCGGCAACGTAATCGCCACCGTGTAAACTTTCAAAGATCTGCTCTAGTAGCCAATTCACAACCCTTGCAGGGCAGTACTGCGATGAGTATCACTTTCAAAGATCTGCTCTAGTAGCCAATTCACAACGATGTAGTCTTCAGACAAAGTTGTGTTATACTTTCAAAGATCTGCTCTAGTAGCCAATTCACAACAATGCGGCAAAGTAACCATTGCCACTTTTACTTTCAAAGATCTGCTCTAGTAGCCAATTCACAACTGACTCCAACGCCGCACAGTCGAAGTATCCACTTTCAAAGATCTGCTCTAGTAGCCAATTCACAACCGAAGTCACGGTTGCCCTTCCACGTGAGGACTTTCAAAGATCTGCTCTAGTAGCCAATTCACAACTACAGGGCTATTGCTGGGGAGCTCTGCAAACTTTCAAAGATCTGCTCTAGTAGCCAATTCACAACTTGGCACACAGAATATAGCTAATCAAGCGTACTTTCAAAGATCTGCTCTAGTAGCCAATTCACAACTACGTGACATGGGCGGTTTAATTCAACTAACTTTCAAAGATCTGCTCTAGTAGCCAATTCACAACCCGTTAGTGGTCTTACATTCGACGAGGAAACTTTCAAAGATCTGCTCTAGTAGCCAATTCACAACGCATCCATCGAACCAGTACGCAACGCACTACTTTCAAAGATCTGCTCTAGTAGCCAATTCACAACGCAGTGGAGCGTGCACGATCAACTGAGCAAACTTTCAAAGATCTGCTCTAGTAGCCAATTCACAACTGCATGGGTATAACAGTAAAAACGCAACAACTTTCAAAGATCTGCTCTAGTAGCCAATTCACAACGGCGGCTGGTGCTGGTGCATGTAGCTGTTACTTTCAAAGATCTGCTCTAGTAGCCAATTCACAACGCGCCACGACCTTGTGATGAATGCGACTATACTTTCAAAGATCTGCTCTAGTAGCCAATTCACAACCCTGTCATCTATGACGTAGCCACCATGCAACTTTCAAAGATCTGCTCTAGTAGCCAATTCACAACAGAAACGTTGGGATGAATCCGTAGGACTTTACTTTCAAAGATCTGCTCTAGTAGCCAATTCACAACCGACTTGCACAAGCAAAGAACAACCTTGCACTTTCAAAGATCTGCTCTAGTAGCCAATTCACAACCGAAGTCACGGTTGCCCTTCCACGTGAGGACTTTCAAAGATCTGCTCTAGTAGCCAATTCACAACATTCATGTTGAGTTTTTGGATTGCTCAAGAACTTTCAAAGATCTGCTCTAGTAGCCAATTCACAACGATTCCTGCACAACACAACGCCGTCTGCGACTTTCAAAGATCTGCTCTAGTAGCCAATTCACAACCGTACTACAGACCGCCACAACGCGACCGTACTTTCAAAGATCTGCTCTAGTAGCCAATTCACAACCGCAGGTGGTGAATGAGTAGTACGGGCTTGACTTTCAAAGATCTGCTCTAGTAGCCAATTCACAACTAACAACCCATTACATGGCATAGCAGATAACTTTCAAAGATCTGCTCTAGTAGCCAATTCACAACCCAGTGATAACACGGCATTAGATATCGACAACTTTCAAAGATCTGCTCTAGTAGCCAATTCACAACGAAGAATGCAACAGTATGCCGCGCCCTTGCACTTTCAAAGATCTGCTCTAGTAGCCAATTCACAACTTCGACGGTTACACCTATTAGGTGAGGTACACTTTCAAAGATCTGCTCTAGTAGCCAATTCACAACGCATAGTGAGTTCAGAGTATTGGTTACCTGACTTTCAAAGATCTGCTCTAGTAGCCAATTCACAACACCCTGATACGATTATTGTTTCAATGCCGAACTTTCAAAGATCTGCTCTAGTAGCCAATTCACAACCTGCTGGCGGCGCTGCCTTGACTTGCACTACTTTCAAAGATCTGCTCTAGTAGCCAATTCACAACCCCATGCATGTATGCATTTTATTTCCATTAACTTTCAAAGATCTGCTCTAGTAGCCAATTCACAACATACACGTTATCTGCCACGCGCGAATAATACTTTCAAAGATCTGCTCTAGTAGCCAATTCACAACCCAGTGATAACACGGCATTAGATATCGACAACTTTCAAAGATCTGCTCTAGTAGCCAATTCACAACGAAGAATGCAACAGTATGCCGCGCCCTTGCACTTTCAAAGATCTGCTCTAGTAGCCAATTCACAACTTCGACGGTTACACCTATTAGGTGAGGTACACTTTCAAAGATCTGCTCTAGTAGCCAATTCACAACGCATAGTGAGTTCAGAGTATTGGTTACCTGACTTTCAAAGATCTGCTCTAGTAGCCAATTCACAACACCCTGATACGATTATTGTTTCAATGCCGAACTTTCAAAGATCTGCTCTAGTAGCCAATTCACAACCTGCTGGCGGCGCTGCCTTGACTTGCACTACTTTCAAAGATCTGCTCTAGTAGCCAATTCACAACCCCATGCATGTATGCATTTTATTTCCATTAACTTTCAAAGATCTGCTCTAGTAGCCAATTCACAACATACACGTTATCTGCCACGCGCGAATAATACTTTCAAAGATCTGCTCTAGTAGCCAATTCACAACTTCTATTCTTGAAGCTTCGCCGTGGGAGAAACTTTCAAAGATCTGCTCTAGTAGCCAATTCACAACCGACATGAGCGGAGCCAACGACGTTACAGGACTTTCAAAGATCTGCTCTAGTAGCCAATTCACAACGTGCTGGCGTGCACTACGAAGGGGAGGATACTTTCAAAGATCTGCTCTAGTAGCCAATTCACAACCAAGAATATGCGATAGACGCTCACGTTTCTACTTTCAAAGATCTGCTCTAGTAGCCAATTCACAACTAACCAAGTTTATACATTGCGGGAAGCACTACTTTCAAAGATCTGCTCTAGTAGCCAATTCACAACCATTGTTGAAGATGTAACAAAAGTTATGTAACTTTCAAAGATCTGCTCTAGTAGCCAATTCACAACGCAACGGGACACCAAACCCGAAGTGGGCAACTTTCAAAGATCTGCTCTAGTAGCCAATTCACAACCATTGTTCCAGGCTCATTGTCCGCGGTGTACTTTCAAAGATCTGCTCTAGTAGCCAATTCACAACGCTGCGGGTATGTTAGCTGAAGGGGCGGGACTTTCAAAGATCTGCTCTAGTAGCCAATTCACAACCGGCAATAATAAAAGCTATTAACAACCCTACTTTCAAAGATCTGCTCTAGTAGCCAATTCACAACTACATTCCGGATGAAGAGGGGTAAACTATACTTTCAAAGATCTGCTCTAGTAGCCAATTCACAACGATGAGAGTAAGTGGTATGAGGCCGACGCCACTTTCAAAGATCTGCTCTAGTAGCCAATTCACAACACGGCGAGTCATCAGGTTCGTTTTCCTGGGACTTTCAAAGATCTGCTCTAGTAGCCAATTCACAACACATTACGAGTTCAGAATATTGGTTACCTACTTTCAAAGATCTGCTCTAGTAGCCAATTCACAACTCGTACGGTGGACAACAGTAACATTTGATAACTTTCAAAGATCTGCTCTAGTAGCCAATTCACAACCAAATATCGGGTGGTCTGATGCAAATGTTAACTTTCAAAGATCTGCTCTAGTAGCCAATTCACAACGCAATGCGGATAACAACTGCTTCATCGTAACTTTCAAAGATCTGCTCTAGTAGCCAATTCACAACACCTCCTGCCAGCTATTAACGCAGGTTGTACTTTCAAAGATCTGCTCTAGTAGCCAATTCACAACATATTATGCGTGGGCAGGAGGGTTTTGCAGACTTTCAAAGATCTGCTCTAGTAGCCAATTCACAACTAACCAAGTTTATACATTGCGGGAAGCACTACTTTCAAAGATCTGCTCTAGTAGCCAATTCACAACCATTGTTGAAGATGTAACAAAAGTTATGTAACTTTCAAAGATCTGCTCTAGTAGCCAATTCACAACGCATTGCGGTTTGCCTCCGAAGCAAAGAGAACTTTCAAAGATCTGCTCTAGTAGCCAATTCACAACGATATTGTCACGCATGACGTGGGCAATGCTACTTTCAAAGATCTGCTCTAGTAGCCAATTCACAACGTTCATTCGCTACCGGTATCCACGTCAAAACTTTCAAAGATCTGCTCTAGTAGCCAATTCACAACTGAGTAATCTCCCACCCGTGTTCTAACAGACTTTCAAAGATCTGCTCTAGTAGCCAATTCACAACCTACCAGTATCGGCATAAACAACAACAGTACTTTCAAAGATCTGCTCTAGTAGCCAATTCACAACTCTCGTAGGCATACACAGCAACAACCCTAAACTTTCAAAGATCTGCTCTAGTAGCCAATTCACAACTGATATTATCAAATATTCTGCGTAAACCAACTTTCAAAGATCTGCTCTAGTAGCCAATTCACAACTGCCACTCACGGCAGAGAGGGAGCAGTACACTTTCAAAGATCTGCTCTAGTAGCCAATTCACAACTCTCGTAGGCATACACAGCAACAACCCTAAACTTTCAAAGATCTGCTCTAGTAGCCAATTCACAACTGATATTATCAAATATTCTGCGTAAACCAACTTTCAAAGATCTGCTCTAGTAGCCAATTCACAACGTACACGTTATCTGCCACGCGCGAATAATACTTTCAAAGATCTGCTCTAGTAGCCAATTCACAACAGCATTTAGGTTTTCCTCACCATTGAAAGAACTTTCAAAGATCTGCTCTAGTAGCCAATTCACAACTTTTTTGGTACTCCTAAATAGATTTATGATACTTTCAAAGATCTGCTCTAGTAGCCAATTCACAACAGCCTGCGCGGCAAGGGGTACAGAGAGCGACTTTCAAAGATCTGCTCTAGTAGCCAATTCACAACTGCTGCCGGGATTGCCAAAATTGTATTGGGACTTTCAAAGATCTGCTCTAGTAGCCAATTCACAACTTCCCCTCAACCATGCCCCTGGCAATAGGACTTTCAAAGATCTGCTGCTCTGGTTATAATGTCAGAAATGAAGAAAATCAGTTTTTGAAAGATACATGAAGCGCGACATGATATGCCGTGTATTGGGTGACATTTGAATACTTGCAAGGTTGAGTGTATTGCCGACGATACAGTATCAGGCGTATCTGAGGATGTAAGTCGGAGCTTGATGAGCGATTGGCAGGAATTGGTGCAGTGCTGAACTGCATGCAAAACATGTTAGAATAAAAATGCCGGGTCCGCTGATGCGCTGCAGGTATTCACTCAAGCTGCTTTTGTGTGTTTTAAGTATCCGGAATATTTTAAGGAATGCATTATGAAATTGATACTCATGGCAATAGGTGTTGCGTGTTGCATTACTGCCTGCAACACGATAAAGGTACACCAGCATACAATTCCGTGCGGAGAGCATACTCGTGCAGACGTGGTCAGGTCTGCAATGAGCTTGCTTGTGATGCATGGTTTTAACATTACTCTTGCTGATACCGTGGTAGGTTTGATTCAGGGAGAATCAGCGGAAGAATCAAGTTTTTGGGCAGGCTCCGTTAGTAAGAAAATATGGCAAATCACGATTAAAGTAAATCAGCCTGCAGGGAATGTTTATGCAGGCGCTGCAACGGGGGGTATGGGAGATCAGCAGTCTGCTACTCTACAGTCTAGTTTAAACTATCATGTTGCTGCAACGGCAAAGGTAGTTACAAAAACAACCAATGCTTTTGGAGCAACATTGAGCACTACTGAAGTTTATTGTAATAACGACACGCTTCCTGGTGAAGAATGGTATTGGAGTGTGCGGCATGGACTGGAATCATTGTGTGGCTCGGTTTCTGTTATAACCACCAAGATACTGTAGGTGCGAGGTCTCCCAAGCTCTCCCAAGCCCTCCGTCAAATTCGTTTTACTAAGGCGATTGTGCCTGCTCCACATAAGGGGAAAACTATCCGGATGCTTAGTCAAGGTGGAGGCTAACCTGTTTTATCGGTTTGGAGAGGTTGCGGATAGTTATAGGTCTGCGTCAAACTTTAACCCCTGCCTAGATGCGGTTGGGGTTTGGACTGTTAACGGTAATGATGCAGAAGCAGGCGCACGGTGCTGTACAGGTATGCAAACACGTACATGGTGCGGGGGTGGCGCACAGCGTGCAAGGATATGCAACTGTGAACTACACCGGATCAGGTTTGCGCTGGATCAATGTTTGAGTTTGGCTGACCCGGTTGGAATCTGCTCCCTGATGAGGGATTCTGACAATTCTAACCAGGTTTGCAATATGAACTCGTTGTTGATTGTGTTGTCGGCTGCAATGATCCCGCGATGGGTGCCGGGCTGGATGAACAAACGGGTGTTGTTGCCGTCGGGACCGGTTACAAACACAAAGAAGTTGCCGGTTTTGGGGTCGGCTCGCAGGCTGTACCAGCCAATGTCCTCGGATGAGGTGTACTCCTTGTCACAGAAAAAACTGTCCCAAAGGACTGCTAAAATGTGGTCACGATTGCAGGCAACCCATTCGGCGGTGGTCAGATATTCAATACACGCCTGCTTATAGGTTTTTGCCGTCGGACGATCGCCGCCACCGGCAGTCACAGCCCCTTCACTATCCTTGCACTGCACAATGTCCCTAACTCTAAGTTCTTGATTAGATGTAATTTACGGACACATTGAATAATCTGCACTGTGATTTTCGTGGTATTCCAAGTAGGGTTGGGTAGGGGGCTTTGGCTGACGCTTGGCTGCACTGATACAAAAAAAAACTGTTTGATATATTGACAAACAGAATTTTAGCTTTATTTTTGAACAAACGTTCAGTCAAAAAATAGGAGAGCTATGTCACCACGTACTAAACAACAGTCAGAAAGCCTGCGCGAGGTAAGCCGCACCAGGATTATGGAGGCCGCCCTGGGCTTGTTTGCCGGGAAGGGGTTTGCGGCAACGTCGATAAGTGATATCGCCGGGGTAGCAGGGATTTCGAAGGGGCTGATGTATAACTATTTCGCAGGTAAGGACGAGTTGCTTGAACATGTTCTGCAGATGCTGCTTGGCAGAGTAAGCGAGGTGTTTGCTCCGGCACTGGCGGTGACGGATCCGTGCAAGCGGCTGGAAGCACTGATCCGGACAAGTTTCGAAATGCTGAAATCAGATCCGGCAATATGGAAAATGTTTATCACACTGTCGCTCCAGCTTGACAAGCAGTCAAATGCATACGCAATCGTAAGCAGCTACTGGAGTAATATGTTCAGTAATGCTATTGCCATCTTCACCGAAATGGGGGTAAAGAATCCACAGGAAACGGCGTTCCGCTATGGTGCTGTGATGGACGGGATGGCGGTGCAACTTCTGATGTTCGGCAATGAGCGGTTCCTGCACTTCGACGAAACACTGGAAATGTTTATTAAAGAGTTCTGTTCAACATCAACAAAGGAAAAATAATTATGATGGCGTACATAGTTCCTCTGCTTGTTGCAGCAGTTTCAGTTGTGACCATGCAGAATACGCGCAATGCAACAGAGATCGTGCGTACGATGGACGAAAAACTAAAAGGGAAAACCTCGCAGGCAGAGATTACGGTGCAAATAATCCGTCCGTCATGGCAGCGCGATCTGTCGATGCGGGTGTGGACCAAGGGGTCCGACTACTCAATGGTGTACATCACTGCTCCGGTTCGGGAGAAGGGTAATGTGTTCCTGAAACGGAATAAAGAGGTTTGGAACAGGGTTCCGGCAATTGAGAAAACAATCAAACTTCCACCGTCAATGATGTCACAGGCCTGGATGGGGACCGATTTCACCAACGATGATCTGGTAAAACATAGTTCAGTAGTGACAGATTATACGCATACTCTGGAGTCGGAAGCAGATGTGGACGGCAGCAAGTGCTACAAAATCGTCATGATTCCCAAACCAAATGCCTCGGTCGTATGGGGTAAGATTATCTCGTACATTGATAAAAAAGAATATGTCCAGCGACGAGTTGAATACTACGATGAAGATAATGAACTGATCAACGTTCTGCGTGGGACCAACCTGAAGCAGTTTGGGGGTAAGGTGCTGGCTTCCCGGATCGAGATGACGCCGCAGGGGAAGCCCGGACATAAAACAGTGATGATTTATGCCTCACTGCAGTACGATAAGCCGATTGACGACAAGTTTTTCTCAACCTCCAACATGGAAAAAGTAAAATAGTATGCTGTACGTAAAACTTGCCTGGAGGAACGTTTGGAGGAACAAGCGGCGTAGTATGATCACGGTTGCGTCAATCATGTTCTCGGTGTTCTTTGCAGTGTTCATTCGCGCACTGCAGTTGGGGATGTATGACTCTATGACCGATGCCGTGGTGCGTAGCTGGTACGGTTACGTTCAGGTTCATGCGCAAGGATACTGGGATGAACAGTCACTTGATAACACGTTCCCGCGTGATGTGGCAACAGAGTCTGAACTGCTCAAACAGAGCTCGGTTGCCGGTGTTGTTCCCAGACTTGAAGGCTTTGCCTTGCTTACCTATGCCGATAAGGTACGCGGAGTTCACCTCTCAGGGATCAACCCCACGGCAGAGGACGAGATGTCGGAGCTGCGCAAACGGGTTGTCAGCGGAGCCTACATAACCGACTCAGACAGTGCAGTGCTCGTGTCAGAGGGGCTTGCACGGTACCTTGGAATTCACACCGGCGATTCATTGGCAATGGTCGGCATGGGGTTTAATGCCAGTACTGCCGCAGGCAAATACAGTGTGAAGGGTGTTGTAAAACTTGCTTCAACACAGGCCAACAATGCGTCCGTATTCCTACCGCTTGCCGCTGCACAGTCGTTTTACGGAACGGATAACAGACTCACGGCGCTGGCGTTGCTTTTAAAACCCGGCGCGGATGCTACTGAAACAGTGCAAGCACTTCAGCACACTCTGGATACAAAAAAATACGAGGTTATGTCGTGGCAGGAAATGCTCCCCGAGCTGGTTCAGATGATACAGGTTGACAGTGCAGGCGGACAGATCATGGTGTTCATTCTGTACATGGTAATCTCGTTTGGCATCTTTGGCACCGTCTTGATGATGGTAGCCGAACGGCGCTATGAGTTTGGCGTTCTTCTCTCGGTTGGCATGAGCCGGATACGGCTAAGCCGGATACTGGTGCTTGAGTCGCTGTTGATTTCAACAATTGGTGTGTTGAGTGGAATCGTGATTTCCCGCCCCTTTATCCACTACTTTCATCAGAATCCAATAACACTAACCGGCAGGGCAGCCGATACTCTCCGAAACTTCGGCTTCGACCCTGTTATGCCAACGCTTCTCAGTTTATCAATTCCGGTTACTCATGGAGCGGCTGTACTGACCGTTGCAGTTCTTCTTTCTGCATATTCCATTGTATCGGTTTACAAATTGGATCCACTAAAAGCATCGAGGCGTTAATAACATGATACTAAAAATCGCATGGAAAAACCTGTGGCGGAATAAACTGCGCAGTAGTGTCCTGATATGCTCCATTGCACTGGGGATCTCAGCCGGTTTATTCCTGATGGCGATGACAAGGGGCTTGAACACACAGCGAATCCAGAATGCAATTGGCTCCGGACTCGGACATATTCAGATTCATCACCCCGATTACATTGCCGAAAAAAGTACCGCGTATCAGATTACTGATACTGCCTACGTTACCGAGGTGCTCAGCGGCATTCCGGGTAACAAGAAGTGGACGTATCACTGGAACTGTTTTGGTATGGCTGCCTCGGCAACCGGCGGCTACGGCATCAGCCTGGTTGGTATTAACCCACTCACGGAGCAGCAGGTAACGAGCATTGCATCAAGCATCACGGAAGGCAGTTACTTTGGTTCGTCACGTCGCAACCAGGTTGTTATTGGTGAACAGCTTGCCAGGAAACTGAAAGTAAAATTAAATAACAAAATTGTACTAACGTTTCAGGATGCTAATGACAACATGATCTCGAATGCATTCCGTGTAACAGGAATCTATCGTACTGCATCGTCGCGGTTTGACGAATCCACGGTATTCGTTTCCCGGCACGATATCAATAATCTGATTGGGTCAGCCTCGGGTATTCATGAGGCGGTTGTAATGCTGGATAACACCGATCTGCAGCAGGCGGCAATGCTAATCGCCGGTAAAATGCCTGAGCTCGCAGTGCGCACATGGGACGAAGTGAGTCCGGAGCTTGGCTACGCCAACGAACTCATGTCTATCGCACTCTCGGTATTCATTCTCATCATCATCATCGCGATGTCATTTGGCATTATCAACACCATGCTCATGGCAGTGCTCGAGAGGCAGCGTGAGCTTGGCATGCTCATGGCAATTGGCATGAGTAAGGCAAGAGTCTTTGCAATGATACTTGTAGAAACACTGTGCATTGCTTTGATCGGAGGGCCGGCCGGGATTATTGCTGCATTTTTGGGCATCAGCTACTTTGGTGCAAAAGGGATAGATCTTTCCTCAGTTGGCAGTGGCCTTGACAGCCTGGGCATTGGCAGTGTTATCTACACGCAACTCGACCTGCAGATGTACATCATCATCACAGTAACTGTAATTCTTACATCAATTCTGGCGGCGGTTTACCCTTCGGCACGAGCCGTTCGTCTGCGCCCTGCCGAAGTTATTCGAAAGAGTTAAACTATGTCACTCATACAAATCACTAACCTGTACCGGACCTACAATGCAACAACGATACCGGTACAGGCACTGAACGGTATTTCGCTTACCGTAGAGGCCGGCGAGTTTACCGCCATCGTCGGGCCTTCAGGGTCCGGCAAAACCACCCTGCTAAACATGATTGGCGGACTTGACTCGGCCACCGGAGGTAGTATCCGGATTGGGGGGATGGATATAACAAACTTTACAGGAAGCGAACTCATCAACTTTAGGCTGAAATACATTGGCTTCGTGTTCCAGGCGTACAACCTGATACCGGTGCTGACCGCAAAGGAAAATGTTGAGTTCATCATGCTGTTGCAAAATCATGATAAAGAGGAACGCGAGAAACGAGCAATGGAGCTACTCGAGGAAGTTGGTCTTGCCGACAGGGCAGATAATAAGCCGTCCGAAATGTCGGGAGGACAGCAGCAACGTGTTGCCGTGGCACGAGCGCTTGCGTCAAAACCACAGTATGTGCTGGCCGATGAGCCAACAGCGAATCTTGACGGTGCTTCTACCCGGAAGCTGCTTGATACCATGGCGATGCTGAACCGCATCGAAAACACTACTTTCATCTTTTCAACACATGACCAACGTGTCATCGAACGAGCGCGACGGGTAATCACGCTTGAAGATGGCCTGGTTACGGAGGATTTCAGACGATGAAGAACTATATCATCTTCGTGGCAACACTGCTTGCACCGTTAGCCGTGCAGTCACAAACGAACGGTACGCTGGCCGACAGTTTTCAGGTCGATAGTGTGCAGGCAGAATCAGAGTCCCTGCCCGCTCTCACAATTGGCGGATACATAAAGAATCTGAACGGCATGATTGCCATACCCGAAGAGGAATGGATGCACTGGGGTTTGCTGCATGGCAGACTGAACGTTAAGTGGGAGCCCCTTGACTGGTTTACGGGTGCTGTAGAGCTCAGGCATAGGATTTACTACGGCAATGCCGTAAACTCAAACCTGTACTCGTACTACTTTATTGATTCCAAACATAAACCCGAAGACTTGTCGGACTGGCCGTTCGGTATTTCGTCGGCAAAGGTGATGGGAAGCATCGAACGGCTGTGGGGACGATTTGCATACGAAGACTACGAACTTACCGTAGGACGGCAGCGCATCAACTGGGGCGTTAATCTTGTTTGGAACCCCAATGATATTTTCAACACGTATTCATTTGTGGACTTTGACTACGAAGAACGTCCGGGTGCCGACGCAGTCCGCCTAAGAATGAATACAGGCGAGCTCTCATCAATCGAAGTTGCCTGTAAGTTCACCGATACCAGCACCACCAACGTATATGCCGCTCAGTACCGGTCGAATTACCAGGGCTATGACTACCAGGCTATTGCCGGTTACTTCCGCGATGAATTCGTTCTGGGGGCCGGATGGGCCGGTAGTATCGGAGATGTTGGGTTTAAAGGTGAAGGCAGCTACTTTCATCCTACAACCAGCATTGACGACACATCGGGAATTCTGGCCGCTTCAGTGGAGCTTGACTACACGATCGGCGGCACGGTGTATCTGTGTGCTTCGTATCTGTTCAACAGCAGTGTTCAGCCAATACCAGATTCCGGATTTATAAAAATGCTGAATATAGGGACTGACGTTAGTTCAAAAACACTGAGTCCGACAAACCATACGGCATTCCTGCAAATACGAAGCATTGCAAGCCCGGTATTCTCTGCCGGTGTATCTGCAATGTACTTTTTTGAACTCGACGGGCTGTATGTGTTCCCGACAATTTCGTATGCATTCGCCGACGCATGGGAACTATCAGCCTTCCTGCAAAGTTTTGCAGTGATTGATTCCGGATCCGACAACATGATCCACAACGCGAGCCTCCGGCTAAAATTCTCGTTCTAAGGTGTAATCTACACACAACTCGCTACGACGTAATTTTGCGGCAGTCTTTTTTACACTCAGGCATTTGCCGTACCCCAGCAGCGTACGACGTGTTGTCCGAAACACTTAGCAACAATGAACACCATCAACATACAGTCGGGGATTTCTATTGCTCCTTCACTGTATCCGGCATTAGAGGCTGAACAATACCAGCAACAGCCGCGATCGAATAAAAAGCGACTTCTTAGAATCTCAGCTATCGCATTTGTTATTGCCGTAGTGGTAAGCGTGATTGCTAAGGGGCTTATGTATCTGATAGATTTTGTTACCAACATGTCGTTCTTTGGAAGTCCCACATTCGATTATGCATCGCCGGCAGGGAATTCACTTGGCGTGTTTGTAGTTGTTGTACCGGTAATAGGCGGGCTCATCGTAGGTGTAATGGCATTGTATGGGTCAAAGGCAATACGTGGACACGGTATTCCGGAAGCACTGGAGCAGATATTAACAAATCAGAGTAAAATCAAACCGGCGGTAACATACCTGAAGCCTCTTGCGTCGGCAATTACGATTGGAACTGGTGGACCATTTGGCGCAGAAGGACCTATCATAGCCACCGGTGGTGCCCTTGGATCAACGATCGGACAGATTCTACGGATAACGCATAACGAACGAAAGATTCTGCTGGCAGCCGGAGCTACAGCGGGGATGGCTGCAATCTTCGGCACTCCGATAGCGGCTGTCCTCCTGGCCATCGAGATGTTACTGTTTGAGTTCTCGCCAAGGTCGCTCCTACCGGTAGCTATTGCGTGTGTGGTGGGTGCTGCTGGGCACCATGTGTTGTTTGGTCAGCAGCCTGTGTTTGCAATGGGCGATATTGCCGCAGCCTCCAACACAGCGCTGGTTGTATATGGTGGCCTGGGTATCGTGATTGGCATACTGTCAGTATTCGTTAGTAAGGCAGTGTATTATGTTGAAGAACTGTTCAGTAAACTACCCGTACACTGGATGTGGTGGCCTGCCATCGGAGGTGCGGTGGTGGGTGTGGTTGGATATTTTGCGCCGCGCACTCTTGGAGTTGGATACGAGAATATTACAGACGTGCTGTCGGGCAGCCTTACCGTACAGATGATCGCCATCCTCTGCGTCATGAAATTTGTTTCGTGGGTGATTGCATTGGGCAGCGGCACTTCAGGCGGGACTCTTGCGCCACTCCTAACCATTGGAAGCACGGCCGGTGCACTGATTGGCATGGGAATTCTAATTGTGTTCCCGTCGGCCGGTATTACGATACAATTGGCTGCACTTGTAGGTATGGCGGCGATGTTTGCCGGTGCTTCACGTGCGCTGTTAACATCAATCATATTTGCCTTTGAGACAACGGCACAGACCAATGCGCTGATACCGTTGGTGGTAACGTGTGTGGCAGCATATCTGGTATCGTTCTTCCTGATGGAGCACACGATCATGACAGAGAAGATTGCACGGCGTGGCGTTAAAGCGCCCGATTCATATCAGGCTGACTTGCTTGAGCAGGTAACCGTAGCCCAAATGCTTAAGGGTGATGGTACGGTGCTTAAGTCCGAGAATACAATTGCTGAAGTGCTGAACCTGCTGAGCACTGAGCCGGATAACTACTCAAACTACTTTATCGTTACCAACAACGACGGTAGCTATCAAGGAATTATCAGCTCGTCGAACCTGTTTGCTGCACATCATAACCCGGAGAAATCAGTTGCCAGTTTGATTAAGCGACGTCCGGTATTTGTGTATGCAAACAACTCGCTGCGTTCTGCCGTCGAAATCATGGCCAACGAAAATGTTGACGTGTTGCCGGTTGTGTCCGGTGACAACATGGTCGTGGTTGGCGTACTGTCATACCGCGATATCCTGGCCACGTACAAACACGAAGTTAACGAGCACGAGATCCATCAGCCTAACATCATTGTAAAGAGGCGCAGTCTGCAAATGCTGGTTCGCTGGAGGAGGATGGTGGGTCGTGTGCAGCACAAATCAGACAACAGTAAAACGTAGTGGTGGCTACTGAAGCTCACGGAATGCAAGCTGCCTGTCGCCCGGCGTAACCAGGCTTGTGCGAATACCAAGTGCTGCCGCTGCAGCCGTATTCAGCGGACTGTCATCATACAACGCCACCAGGGAAGGATGTACGCCATGCTCCTCACATACATGCATGAAGAACTCGGCATCAGGCTTCCTGAGGCCGGCTTTGCAGGAGTAATGCGCTGCATCTAGATTGAGCGGTGTAAGGCTTACAAGCCCGGGCAGCATGGACTGAGCAGTCTCCAGGTGTAACTCAGAGATGTTCGAGGTTAACACAACCTTGGGTACGCTGCCCTGAACCGAGAAGTAGTGGTGTTTAAGTTCCGTAGGTATCTGTTCCGCAAACCAGAACGGTTCTACGATAATGGCATTCCATGCATTACTGATGTGGTCGGAGGATGCCGTAAACCCAAAGTGATCCCGGAGCGCCTGATAGAATTCGGCAGTGGTGAGCATACCTTTATCGTAGCTGACAAAAATCGGATTCTGTTCATCGTTTTCAAATTGGACAGGTGTCCCGTTGTATCCGGGTAGGGCCATGAAAGCGTTCCGAGTACGCCTGAAGTCAATCTTGAAAAGCACATTGCCCAAATCGAGCATCACAAGCTGAACGGGAGGCGTCATAGTTTAGTACCGAAAATAAACCCACCTGAAGTCACGGATATCGGCTGTACGTGTTATGTGGGTAAGAAAATCCGACCATTGCTGTTCGCGCTGACGCTGTACGTACAGATCACCCTCGGCTTGTAGCCACTCTGAAAACGGAGGAAGGTCGGTGGTTTTAGTGTTAATAATGTTTACAACATACCAGCCGGCATCACCACGGAACGGACCCATCATGCCTGCGCTGGTGGCGCGGCGGATGGCCAGTGATGCTGTTGGGTCGTACACTTCGGGGCCAACAAACCCTGTTGCATCAATCGTCTGGTCTCTCCACACGCTTGTTGTGGGGAGTTGTTCGGCAATAAACATTCGTCCGTCAGGCAGCGCCTTGCATAGTCCGTACATTGTCCGTGCCCTGGGTTCTAGGTGTGAACATGCCTTATTCCGAATGATGTCTTCAACAATGCGACTGCGGGCGGCATCAAGAGTAAGCAGGCCTGCAGGCAGCGAATCAGCTGCGATCACCAGCACCACCCCGCTGTCAGGCGTATCTACAGGCGGAGCCAAGCCCCCTACAGGAACTTCGAAGGCAGCCTGCACTACCCGGTAGCTGCCAAAGACTTTATCGGTGGACGTAACCCATGGTGACATTGTAATTTTTTTGTTAAATCGTGCTTCGATCTCGTCGATAGGTGTACCATTGGAGTACATGTTTGCTGCCTGCCGGACATCTGCAAAAACACTGTCGGTAGTTTCTGCGCCTGGTTCAACCGGTGCAACAAGTATCCGTATGGCGTAATCGGGTGAGGTTTTATCCTGACGCCGCAGCACACTGTCAACCAGTATAATATGATAGCCCTGCGGATTCAGGATTGGTCCAACGCATGTACCGGGCCGGCCGTTGCGGGTAGAGGCAACAGCCTTATAGAACTCTCGCTGACTAACTGAATCGGCAGACAGAATTGTTGACGTATGCTTAACCTGCTGCGCTATTCCATCCCAGATTGAGTCTCGTTTCTCGGTATTATGTTCTCCATTGACGGCAGCAACAAATGACAGCATATCGCGGAGCACCATTGATGAATCAAGGTGTGATGCAACAGTTTCCCAGCGCAGAGCGGCAAAGCGTCGCAGCGGCACATCCGACACGTAATCAGCCGTGTGTCTCTGGTACCAGTCATGAATTTCTGCATCGGTGGGTGTGTAACGCACATCCTTACACGGCAGGAAGTACACATCGGCCTCGGCCTGGTACGCTGCCTGCTTGTACAGTTCGGCCAAAGCAGCCGTATCAAGGGGGGTGATAGCCTCCCGATAGGCCCGCAGTGCATTCATGCGCAACACATCGGCAAGCCTGCTGCGTAATTCGTGCATAGTACTTGTAACCGATGCAACTGCCGAAGTAATATTCTTTAGCTTTGGATTTTGTGCTCGAACAAGTGAATCCGGCCGATACAGCATGGCTTCAAGAAGCTTTTTGTCGAACCGCCCCTTGTTATCGGTAAATCCGCGTTTCACATAGTCGGGAGTTGCATTCAGCAGTACCGAGTCAACCTGTGCGCTCGAAACGGCAATGCCGAGTTCATTTGTTTTTTGGCGAATCAGTTCTGTCTGCACCAGGGCATTCCAGGTATCCTGCATGATGCTGGCCGACGTTGAATGCGTCATTGAATACAGCTCGGATTTCCGTCCGATCTCGCGTGCATACGTTTCGAGCAGGATGGTGTCGCCATTCACGATACCGGCTACCGGAACTTCGGGTGTACTGGTTTGCAGGAGTAAGAAGAGTAGAAGTAGCATGTGTGTAAAAATACCGCTCAATGCCGAAAGACTTTGCGACGGGTTGCAGACAGCAGTAGTTTTGAGCAGCCGGAGTGTTGAACAACTCAACTACACGTTTCTGTGTTCAATTTTATTACAGTATCAACCCGTTTTGGGATTCTTGCCGCTCTCTTCAACCATGAGGGTGTGCATGCCATTACGATTGCTGAATCAATTGACGGAGCCTACACTTCGCTTGTAGAAATGGCCGAGGCTTCGGTGCCGGAAGCAATCAACCCAAGCCCCCTCCCCAATGCTGTCCTCAAACGTCAGCTTACCGGGCTGATAACAGGCGTTACGCCTGCTGACAGGATGCGGCTGTGTATCCGGGGAACACCGTTTCAGCAACGGGTATGGTCGGCACTTTGCACCATTCCGCGAGGCGGTACCGAAACCTACGGTGGTATAGCTTCCAAACTGGGCCTGCCTGCGAGTGCAGCGCGCGCCATAGGTAGTGCCTGCGGTGCCAACATGTTTGCAATTGCGGTACCGTGCCATCGTGTGTTGCGGACGGATGGAGGGTTAGGGGGCTACCGCTGGGGCCTGGAACGTAAGGCTGCGCTGCTGCAGGCTGAGGCGGGAGTACAGCCACTGCTGCTTTGAAATACATGGTCCTAACAAAGATCAAAACCAATGTGCTCACCGGGTACTCGGAGGCAATGCGCTAAAAAAATTTACACTATGGAGTGGGCCAGTCCGGGCGAACTTCTCAGCGTATAGGCCTTGATGAATCGGCTGAAGTCGTTCGCGCAGCCACCAGTTCCGCTCGCTTTGAGTTCTGGTATCAAGCATAACTGAATCTACAATCGAAACTTCGCAACATCGAAACAGCACTTCGACGCTTTTAAGGGGGGTTGGCGGTAGAGTTCGACAATGAAGGATTCGATAGACTTCAAGCGTCTTGTGTTGACATTGATGTGCGGGTCGGTCGGACGAAGTGCTTGACGGTCAACATTCCAATGTTTGGGTTTGAGAGAAATTCCCGAACTACATCGCAGTCGTTGGCCAAAAACTGCCACATTGATCATCACAGCACTGCCAGATGGCGGTGGTTTGTTCAGATAGAATGAAGGACGCATAAACGAAGAAACCGTCAGTAGTGTGTTCGCGCACAGGCCTTACCTGAAATTTGAACTAACCTACTGACGGTTTCTTACAACAGCCTGAAATACGGCAGGAACACGGTGGATTTTCTCGTCTGCATAAACTACTCCAGAAGAGCTCGTTCGTCGCAAATCGTCTTCCTGTGGTTCCTGCCAATTTCAATGATTGTGCTCCCTCGGGGGCTCGAACCCCGGACCCACTGATTAAGAGTCAGTTGCTCTAGCCAGCTGAGCTAAGGAAGCTCGCAAAAATAGACTTTTTTTTGAAATGTTTCAGACCAGGAATAAAAAAAAGGTCACTGATGTGAATCAGCGACCTTTTCAGGAGAAGTTAATCTGGCACTTACCTGATAACGTTCAGTTTCATGAAGTACGAACCTTCCGGTGTGGTAATTACGATATTGTACAAGCCGGACGATACCGAGCTTCCGGTGGCGGACGTGAGGTTCCACTGTACTTGTTGCGTTGTTGGATGCAGTGTTGTAACGATATTACCCTGCGCATCAACAATCATTACCGTAGTAGCAGTACTTCCCGTATTGATGGTAACCGTTCCCGTTGCCGGATTCGGGTACGCACTCATGCCAGCCGAATATGCATCGGTTACCGATGCAGCAATTTCGCAGGTACCGCTGGCAGCAACAGCGCTGTTTCCACCTTCTGCCGATGTAATGAGCAGATTGGCAGTGTAGTTGCCGGGGTTAAGGGGCTTGAACTCGGCGCATACTTCTGCTGATGATCCTGCCTGTACCGTGAGCGGCAGGGCAGTGGTAATTGTAAACTCTGATACGTTAGTACCGTCAACAGTTACGTTGTCAATTGTAATATCGGCAGCTGTCGGGTTTGAGATGCTAAAGCACTTTACCCGCACTTCACCCTTGTCAACCGTGCCAAACGGTAACGTCCTGTCAGCCGAATACAGAACAACACCCGATCCTGAAATGGCAATAGAGCTTGTTCCTGCAGTAGCTGTTGACTGGATGTTTAGGGTAGCGGTCGAGGCGCCGACTGAGCCGGGAGTGAATTTGATTTTTACAGTGAGTGACTCACCCTTGTTAAGGGTGTTTGAAACGGGTGCAGTAACTGTGAAATCGGCAGCATTGGGTCCGCTAAAATTAAATCCGTTTATGGTTATCGGTACATTACCGCCATTGCGAACCAGGGCGTCGAACGTGACTTCGCGACTGTATCCGAAAGGCACTCTACCCATATTGAGTGACGGTGATGAAAGGGCAATTGTCGGGACGCTTGAGGCGGGGTCAATCACTGTTAGCCTAAATGCTCTCGTTGTAACACTACCGCAGACGTTACTTATCGTAACGCGGTAGAAACCATCGTGCGAGAGATTCACACTTGGAATGGTAAATCGGGTATTCGTGCTTCGCTGCACCACCTGGTCATTATGCATCCATACGATTTGACTACCTGTGGTCTGTCCCAGGTCGAACGTTACAGATGCTCCAACGTCGGCAATCTGATCTGCGGGCGTTACGGGGATAGCCGGCATGTCAAGGACGTTCAGAACAGCCTGTGAGCTTGTTACGGTAAAGCCGCAGGTTCCGGTAACTTCAACGGTATAAACTCCGGAATGCTGCTTTGTTGCGTTGTTGATTTTCAGCTCGTAGTTATCGGAGTTGTTAATAGGATTGCCATCCTTAAACCACTTGTAATGCAGGTCGGATCCCTCGGCATTCACATGTAGGCTTATACCCGAAGTACCGGCACAAACGTCGGCAGACTGAGGCTGAGTACTGATAACGGGTGCTCCGTACACTCCCACGTATGCGCGGTTGGATGACACCTCGGCAGGACATTCGGTTAGGACTGAGCCGGGAACAATCACATGAACCCAGTAGAAACCTTTATCGCCGTCCTGCAGGTTAGCAAGTGTGAGTGAGCTGCCTGTAGCGCCGGCTATGGGCTGACTCTCTTTATACCACTGATAGCTTAAGGTAGCGCCTACGGCATTGGCCTGTAGGGTAGTAGTTGAACCGGGACAGAAGAGTCCACCTGCTAAAGGAGAAGCAAATTGTGGTTTAGCAGCAACGGCAAGAACGGCAGTGGAGCTGGTGACCGGCTTCCCGCAGGCGCCGCTGACAACAACATGGTACTTCCCATCATCACTGATGGTTGCGCTGTTCACGGTATATGTAGCAGATGTTGCTCCTGTGATTGCCTTGTTGTTGTGATACCACTGATAGGTAAGTGCAGTTCCGGTGGCTTTAACGGTCAGCGTGGCACTCTTCGACTCGCAAACCGCCTTGCTTTCCGGGTTAGCCGTAATGTCGGCGGGCTGCTGAACTGTTATCGTGAACTTCGGGCTGGTAACCTGCTTATCACATGAATTCGTGATGGTAGCATACCACGTTCCGTCATGTCCGCTTTTTGAAGCCGATGGAATTTGCAATATTGGCACAGCAGTTTTAGCAAAGGCTTCGCCATTTCGATACCAGAGAACCGTAAGCCCCTTGGCATCAGCCATTGAAAACTGCAGGTTAACAATATCGCCCTCACAGGCCTTAACGTCTTTAGGACCAGCAACGATGACCGGCGGTGTGCATTCAACCTTTATTGCAAACGGGCCATTGTATTTCCAGGCATCCTTGCTGGTGTAGATACATGTTTTCGTGCCGGTTATCCCACCGCTCTTGACGGCTTCCGAGATGCGGATGTAGCATTGGTCAACAGTTCCGAAGTCGGACGGTACGGTAAACTTTGCCGTCAGAACACCATAAAATTCCTTGCCATTATAGTCTGACTTCAGAAGTTCAGCAGTTGTCACGGTGGTCCAGGTCTGTGTACCGTCTGTTGACAGTTGTACCGGGAACTCGCTGGTTTTGGGGAAGTCAGCACCGCGCAGGTACATCTCGGCTTCTACAGACATCACGTCGCCTGCTTTAACAGCCTTTGGGTTTGACTCCCCGTTTGCCGAGTACGAATACGTTGCAATGTAGCCATAGGCATATTCACATTGCGCCTGCATTCTGGAGGTAGAAGCTGCTATCAGCAAGCAGGAAAAAATGAAAGAATACAGTACCTTCATAGGTGCTCTCCGTGGTTATATCGATGGATAAAGAAGCCGGGATTCGGCTGTCGAAATGACGCTGGTGATAAGCATATAGCGCTCCAGGAGAAATTTGGTTACACTGTGCGGAGCATTGCGGCACATTTTCAGCATTAAACCACGTCATCTGCTACAATTCTGACAGGCAGTGGTGAAATGCAGAGGATGTAAGACCAGCCTATCAGCAAAAAAAACGGGTATGCTGGCAAGCATACCCATTGTGAGTTGTGAGATGTAGTAAGCTACGTTAATTTGATTAACGAATTACGTTCAGTTTCATGAAGTACGAACCTTCTGTTGCAGCAACAACGATAGTGTACATACCGGATGGAGCTGCATTACCGTCGGAGGATGTAAGATTCCACTGTGCTGACGTTGATGTTGGATACAGAGTTGTAACTACATTGCCGCGGGCATCGAGAATCGTGACCGATGTGGCGATGGTGCTTCCCGTGCTTATGGTAACGGTGCCTGAAGCCGGATTTGGGTACGCGCTCATGCCAACCGAATACGCATCGGTTACTGATGCAGCAATTTCGCAGGTACCAGTGGCTACTACAGTAGTGTTACCAGCATCAGCAGATGTAATGAGTAAATCGGCAGTATATGATCCCGGGTTAACGGGCTTGAACTCGGCACATACTTCGGCGGTGCCGCCGGCAGGGACGGTAAGCGGTAATGTGGTGGTGATACCGAATTGTGCCGTACTTGCACCTCCGACGGTGACGGCCTCAATTGCAATGTCGGCTGCAGTAGGATTGGTGATCGTGAAGCATTTTAAGCGAACTTCGCCCTTATCAACAGTACCAAAATCCAGTTTGCGGTTTACCGAATAGAGAACAACGCCCGAGCCGGAAATCCCAACCGAGCTTGTCCCGGCAGTTGCAGTGGACTGAACGTTAAGTGTAGCCGAAGAGGTGCCAACGAAGCTTGGAGTGAATTTGATTTTTACAGTGAGTGACTCACCCTTGTTAAGAGTGTTGGCAACAGGCGCAGTAACCACAAAATCAGCAGCATTGGGTCCACTAAAACTAAATCCGTTTACGGTGATCGGTACATTACCGCCATTGCGTACCAGGGCGTCAAACGTAGTTTCGCGACTGTATCCGAAAGGCACTCTGCCCGCATCAAGGGACGGCGATGAAATCGTGATTGTTGGAATTTGTGATGCGGGGTCAACAACTGTTAAACGGGCGCTCCTTGAAGTGACGCTTCCGCAGGCGCTGTTGATAACAATGCGGTAGAAGCCTTCGTCAGACAACTGAACGGCTGGGATAGTAAACGATGTGGCGGCACCACGGGACAGAATCTGATCGTCGTGCATCCAAACAACTTCCTGTGCATGATCAGCCGTAACGTTGAATGTAACTGACTTACCAACGTCGGCAGTTTTGTCGGCAGGCTGTACCGTGATTGCCGGAACTCCAACAACGCTGACAACTGCCTGCTGGGACGAGGCCGTAAATCCGCACACACCCGTAATCTCTACGGTGTAAACACCTGAATGCTGCCTCTTTGCGTTTATAAGTTCCAGCTGATAACTGTTAGAATTATTAATGGGGTTGCCATCCTTAAACCACTTGTAATGCAGGTCGGATCCCTCCACGCTTACGGTGAGTTTTACGGTTGTACCTTCACATGCGTTAACAGACTGTGGTTGGGCACTTATTGTTGGGGCGCCGTGAACGCCGATATACACCCGGTCTGACATAGATTCGGCATTACAGCCGGTTTGGGCCGACCCTGGCACGCTAACATGTACCCAGTAAAAACCTTTATCATCGCTGGTCATGTTTGCCAGTGTGAACGAAGGCTTGTTGGCGCCCTGGATAGGCTGATTATCTTTATACCATTGATAGGTAAGCGTGGAGCCGGTTGCCGCACCGTTAAGAGTAGTTGTAGCACCTGGACAGAACAAACCGCCTACAGGTGTTTGGGTGAATACCGGTTTGGCAGCAACGATAATAGTAGCCCTCTGACTGGTGTCGGGTTTACCACAAGCCCCTTTAGCTACCACAAAATACGTTCCTTCATCAATGAGTTTCGCAGATCCAATCAGGTAAGAGTTACCGGTTGCGCCATTGATTGGCATGTTGTTTTTATACCACTGATACGTAATCAGCGAACCGGTAGCGTTTGCTGCAAGACTGTATTGCTGTCCGTCACACAACGTTTTTCCCGTTGGATGAGCCGTAATGAGAGCAGGTTTTTGGACAGTTACCTGGTAGGTAGAGGTATTGGCTGACAGGCCACATGCATCCTTGATCTTCACGTACCATGTACCCTGATGCTGGCTTTGGGCTACTGAGGCAATGGTATATGACGGAGTTCCGGTCGTTGCTGCAAGCCCGCCATTACAGTACCATTCATAGGTGATTACACCCGGGTTTGATGATGCGTTTACCGTCATTGTCAGCGGCGATCCCTCGCATCCGGTCACATTGGTTGGCTGACTGAAAATCGTAGGCGTTACGCACGGTGCCTTGATTTCGAAGGGTCCGTCGGCATACCAGTCATTCTTGCCGGCATACAAACAATCTTTGGAACCGTCGGGAAGTTCCTCACCCACTCGAATGTAACAATTTTTCCCATAACCAAAATTAGAAAGTGTAAATTCGCCGGTGATCCAGCCGTAGATATAGCCGTAGCCGTCATCGTACGGACCATACAGATACTGGCAGTACGCAACAGTGGTCCACGTCCGGCCGGCATCGGTAGAGATCTGAATCGGGAAATAATGGTCCATCGGGAAGTCCTGAACATCGTAAAATTCAAAGTATGCTTCCAGATAGATTACGTCACCGGCTGCAACGAGGGTTGGGCGGTACTTTCCGTTGGCATCCCAGTAATCGATCCCGATGTATCCGTAGTTGTACTCGCACTGTGCCTTGGTCTGCACTGCTCCCAAAGTTACAAACAGGGCAAGAATGAGAGTTGTATAAAATTTACTCATAGTGTACGTCCTGAAAATATTGAATACGTAATCAGTAGGTTGCTATATAACGCTAATGCACTGCTTCGGTTACGGTACCCTGTGCAATAAGTTAAAATAACAATAAAAAATGCAAAAGCCCCTTTCCTGGTGGAGAAAGGGGCTTTAAATAGTATTGGATTCGACAGATTATATCTATCTGGCCACGTTGAGTTTCATGAAGTATGAACCGGCCGGGTTAGTTACAATGATGTTGTACAGACCAGAAGCGAGTGGTAAACCGTTGGCATTTGTCAGGTTCCATACGGTAGCAGACAGTGTGGGGTGCAGGGTGGCAACCACGGCACCGTGTGCATCGACGATCGAGATGGTTGATGCGACAGTTTCACCGGTGTTGATGGTAACGCTTCCGCTTGCCGGGTTCGGATAGATGCTCATACCGGCATTCAGGGCGTCCAGAGTAACCGATGATGCTATTTCGCATGTTCCATTGGCGCCGACAGTAGAGTTGCCGCCGGTGCTGGACTTGATGGCAAAGCTGGCAGTGTAGCTACCTACTTCGTGCGGGGTAAACTCGGCACATACTTCCTTGGTGCTACCGGCTGGGACCTCAACGGGCAGCGGAGTAGTGATGCTGAACAGCGAAGCATTGGTACCGCTGACCTGGATATCATCAATGGTAATGTTGGTTGACGAGGTGTTGTTAATGGTGAAGCACTTGATCCGTGTTTCGTTCTTGTCGGCAGTACCAAACTCTACCGTCGGGTCAGTTGTGTACAGCACAACACCGTTGCCGCTGATCGCTGCCGTGCTTGCGCCTTCGGTGGCGGTGGACTGAATGTTCAGTGTGGCGGTGGAGGTGCCAACAAAACTGGGCGTGAATTTGATTTTTACGGTGAGTGACTCACCTTTATTCAGTGTGTTGGCAACCGGAGCGGTAACCACGAAGTCAGCCGCATTGGGACCGCTGAAGCTAAAGCCGTTTACGGTTATCGGTACGTTGCCTGCATTCATGACCAGTGCATCGAAGGTAACTTCATTGCTGTAGCCAAAGGGTACGTTGCCGGCGTCAAGAGTCGGTGACGAAACGGCGATGGTCGGCACCAGCGAGTTGGGATCGATCACGGTAACGCGTGCAGGACGAGAGTTTACGCTGCCGCAGACGTTGGTGATCACAGCCTGATAGAAACCGGCATCGCTGAGCTTAACGTCGGTCAGTGTGAGTGTGGCCTCGGTTCCCTTGGCCACTTCCTTACCGTTACGGAGCCATACAACTTCCTGTGCACCCTGATTATTTACTGTCAGCGTTACGGTTTCACCAACCTCGGCAATTGCGTCGGCAGGCTGCGAGGTGAGTACCGGTAATGAGTACACCTTCACTTCGGCGACCTTACTGGTTGCAAAAAAGCCGCACATGCTGCTCACCTGCACAGAGTACGAGCCCTGCTGTGCGGGAGTAACATTGTTGAGTTCAAGAGCGTAGTTGTTTGACCGCGGAATCGGAGCCCCTTTAAAGAACCACTGATACTGAAGATCTGCGCCTTCAGAAATCGCGGTAAGGGTAATGTCAGACCCGGCACAAACGTCGGCCGAGGCAGGTTGTTCAGTAATGGTTGGGGCATCATAAACGCCAACATAGACGCGGCCCGAGGTGGCGTCGGCCAGACAGCCGGTTTCAGCCGAACCCGGAACAACTACATACACCCAGTAGAAGCCGTTGTCGCGTTCTGAGATAGCGTCAATTGTTAAATTCTTTTGGTTCTCGCCAAGCATTGGCTTGTCGCCCTTGTACCACTGATAGGCCAGGATGGTGCCTGTGGTATTGGCCGTAAGGGTAACCTTTGCACCGGGACAGTAGGTACCACCAGCGAGTGGCACCGTAAAGCTTGGTTTTACAGGGACAGCAATGGTTGCAACATCACTGGTGTCGGGATCACCGCAGGTACCATTAACAATAACCTGATACAAGCCTTCATTCTCCGAAGATGCACTGGGGATGTTAATGGATGTTCCTGTAGCACCCATGATTGGGGAACCATTTTTATACCACTGGTATCTCAGGGATGTGCCTTCAGCAGCCACGGTGATTATGTGTGAATTGCCCTGGCAAACAGTTTTCGATTGTGGCTCTTGCGTAATCTTGGTCGGGATGTCAATCGTTACTCTAAACTCATCTGTCTTCGCCTTTGTCCCGCAAATGTCAATAATGTTAACCATCCATGTTCCCTCATGGTCAGCCTTAACTGATTGTGCATAGGAAAGTGATGGCTGCAGAGTAGTTGTCATTAACACGCCGTCTTTATACCACTCAAAAAAGATGTATCCGTATTCTTCCTTTGTTGCAATCTTCATGGACAGCGGATCGCCCTGACATACGGCAATACTTGATGGTTGCGGTTTGACGATAGGCGTAACGCAGGGACGAATTACCTTAATCTTGCCATACCAGTATGGCTGATTGTAGTCTGGTGGGTACGATTCAGCACAACTCTTGGTATTATTGGGGACTTCCTTTACCCGGATGTAGTAGTCACCAGGCTTTGTGTCGGTTGGCAGTGTGAACTTATAGACAAGTTCGCCATCGTAGTCATATTTATAATCCCAGGTGGTTACGTCGTCGCTTAAACTCTTCCACGTTGTACCGCCGTCTCCCGAGAGCTCAACCGCAAATTTCGAGTCTGGAAACCTTCCACTAAAATAATAGATCCAGAAGTAAGCAGCTACAACGTCACCGGGTGCAACGGTCAGAGTCTGATCACTCCATACATATTGTCCGGTTTTAGCGTCAATGAAATAGTCAAAAACTAGTTGGCCGTTCCGGTTCCAGCAGTCCTGGGCTTTTACCCCGACGCTTGACTGGAATAGCAGGACTGCAAACACAAATAATGTTGCAAAAGATTTCATACAAAAAACCCCTCGTTGGTTAATTCCTGAATTGTTTACAATGGTACTGTGTGGTTTATACAGTATGCTCAAAAAACACCTGTTGGCATTAACACATCCGGAGCTGAAAACGCAATGTAAATCAACGAATCTGTCAACACGCCATGAAACCAGTTTACAACAATAACACCTAGTAGGGATTTTGGTTACTTTGGGGGTCGGTTAACAAAACTACAACATGTCGTAACAACTATATAGTTAAAGTCTTTACAACGCAATAGCGGTATTCCGGGTCCCGATTAGATGCTGCGTATTTACCCGGATAGCAAGGGCATACCCCTTACCCTTAATAACACGGCTCTCCTCTGATTTCAGAGGAGAGCCGTGTGTAAAATTCGGCAGAACGATGGTTACGGGTTATCTGACAACGTTGAGCTTGATGTGGAACGAACCTGCCGGATTGGTAATGATGACGTTGTACACACCCGATGGGACAGGCAAGCCTGCAGCATCACTCAGGTTCCATACGGTAGCGGACAGTGTGGGGTGCAGGGTGGCAACCACGGTACCGTGTGCATCGACGATCGAGATGGTTGATGCGACAGTTTCACCGGTGTTGATGGTAACGCTTCCGCTTGCCGGGTTCGGATAGATGCTCATACCGGCATTCAGGGCGTCCAGAGTAACCGATGAT
>Ga0226835_1000295_pt1 | contig 71889 bp, 55 predicted proteins | sample LAC_MetaG_1_FD_163627 | JGI IMG/M metagenome (GOLD analysis project Ga0226835, IMG submission 163627) | Anaerobic ammonium oxidizing microbial communities from anammox membrane bioreactor (MBR) in UC Berkley, California, United States -... | ecosystem: Engineered > Bioreactor > Anaerobic >... | reverse complement strand
CGTTCCTGAAACCGGGCGCCGGCGTGGTGACCACCCGGGCGCACGTCAACTACGTGGTCACCGAGCACGGCGTGGCGTCCCTCTACGGCAAGAACCTGCGGCAGCGGGCGCGCGCGCTCATCGGGATCGCGCACCCGAGCCACCGCGAGGCGCTGGAGCGCGCCGCCTGGGAGCGCTTCGGGCGGGTCTAGCCGGGCAGGGCTCGTCGGGCAGGTCCTCTCGGGCGCCCACCCGGGCGCGCCCACCAGGGCGCCCGTCTCACGGCCCAGCCTCCTGCCCGGGCGCCGAGCCGCCCGTCAGAACGGCACCCCGGCCACCAGCACCAGGTTGCAGTAGGGGGTGAACTCGCCCGTGCGCACCACGGCGCGGGCGCCGGCCGTGAGCCGCTTGAGCTCGGCGTGCGGCACGCGCTCCAGCGGCACACCGGGCGGCCAGCCCGCCTCGAGCGCGGCGGCCGCCGCGGGCGCGGCGTCCGGCTGCTCGGCGTTGGCCACGCCGCGCTCCACCACCAGCTCGCCCAGCAGCGCCGCCACCGCCTGCTGGAAGCCGGGCACGCCCGGCACGAGCGCGAGGTCGATGCAGCGCACGCCGGGCGGCACGGGCAGCCCCGCGTCGCCCACCACCAGGAGCTCGCCGTGGCCCATGCCGGCCACCAGCGCCGCGAGCTCCGCGTTCAGGATGCCGCTTCTCCTCATCAGACCCTCCCCCTGCCAGCAGGGCTCCGGGGCGAGCGTTCCGGCTCGCCCCCGAGCCCCTGGACGTCACCGCGGTCGGTTCATCCCGACCACGTCACTCGCGCCGCGCCGCTTCGGCCGCGGCGCCTTGGCCGCGCGGAGTGCTCAGTTGCAGGCGTCGTTCGTGACGAGCTGCAGCCCCACGGCGATGCTCTGCTGCGTGGTCGGCGCGCCTTCCTTGATGATCTTCTGGGCGGCCCGCACGGCCTCGTCGCCGAGCATGGCGGGCTGCTGCGCCACCGTGGCGGCCATGGTGCAGGCCTTCACGGCGGCCACGGCGTCGTCGGTGGCGTCGAAGCCGACCACGAGGATGTCGCGGCCGCTTGCCTGGATGGCCTGCAGGGCGCCGAGCGCCATCTCGTCGTTGTGAGCGAACACGGCCGCGATGTCGGGCTGCGCCACGAGGATGTTCTCCATGACCGACAGGCCCTGGGCGCGGTCGAAGTTGGCCGTCTGCTTGGCGACGACCTCGAGGCCGGTGCAGTTGGCGGCGAGGTAGTCGTTGAAGCCCTTGCCGCGTTCGCGGGCCGCGGAGGTGCCGGCGATGCCCTCGAGCTCGACCACGTTGCCGCTGCCGCCCAGCTTGTCGCAGATGTACTTGGCCGCCAGGGCGCCGCCGGCCACGTTGTCGGACGCGATGAAGTAGGCGACGGTCCCGCCGTTGATGCCGCGGTCGACGGCGATGACGGGCACGTTGCGGCTGTTGGCCTCCATGACGGCCGGCACGACGGCGTCGGAATCGGTGGCGTTCACGATGAGGACGGCCACGCCCGACTGCAGGAGGTCCTCGATGTTGGAGATCTGGTTGCTGACGCTGTCCTGGGCGTCGGTGACGACGAGCTTGAGGCCAAGCTCGTCGGCGGCGGCCTGCGCGCCGTCGCGCAGCTGCACGAAGAACGGGTTGTTGAGCGTCGAGAGCGACAGTCCGATGGTCTGGGCGAACCCGGCGCCCAGCAGGGCGAAGATGGCGACGAACAGTAGCTTCCTCATGGTCCTCCTCCGCGGTCCCCGCGCGGTGCCCGCGCGGCTCTGACGGTGCCCGGCGCAAGGCGCCGGGCGGTCGACGGGACGCACCGGCCCCGGTACGGGCCAGCGTCCCACGGGGCTCACCCCTCGCGCTGTGACAGCACGCGGTCGATGAGCAAGGCGACGAGTATCACGCCCCCTTTCACGATCTGCTGGTAGAAGCTCGAGACGTTCAGCAGGTTCATGCCGTTGTTGATCACGCCGATGATGAGGGCGCCGACGAGGGTCCCCCACACGTTGCCGCGCCCGCCGAAGAGCGACGTGCCGCCAACCACCACCGCGGCGATGGCGTCGAGCTCGAAGCTCTGCCCCGCCGTCGGCTGCGCCGAGTTGAGGCGGCCCGTCAGCACGAGCGCCGCGACGGCCGTGACGAGGCCGGAGTAGACGTAGGTGAGGGCCAGGGTGCGCCTGACGGGGATGCCCGACAACCTGGCGGCCTCGACGTTGCCACCGACCGCGTACACGGCGCGCCCAACCGCCGTGTGGCGCAGCAGCACGTGGGTGAGTAGGAGCACTCCCACCATGATCCAGATGGGCATGGGCACCTTGAGGAAGGTGCCGTAGCCCAGCTGGCTGAAGAGCGGCGGCAGGCCGCTCACCGGCCGGCCGTCCGTGAGCACCAGGGTGGCGCCCCTGAAGATGGTGAGCCCGGCCAGCGTCACGATGAAGGCGGCCACGCCGGCGTACCCAACCACCACGCCGTTGAAGAGGCCCAGCAGGGCGCCGACGGCAAGCGCCACGAGCAGCACGAGCCAGACGGGCAGGCTCGTGGTCGTGGCCAGCATGGCAGCCACCACACCGACGAGCGCCAGCAGCGAGCCCACCGACAGGTCGATGCCCGCGCCGATGATGACGACGGTCATGCCGAACGCGATGATGGCGTTGACCGAGATCTGCCTGAGCACGTTGAGGACGTTCGAGGTGGTCAGGAACCTGTCGGACACGAGCGACAGGACGGCGACCATCACCAGGAACGCCAGGAACAGCCCGAAACGGGCCAGCAGGTCACGCCAGTTGACGCGCGCCGGTGACATGCGCCACCACCTCACTCTCGTCGAGGGGCCGCTCGAGCGTCACGGCGACGCGGCCCCCGCGGAAGACCATGACCCTGTCGCAGAGTCCCACCAGTTCGTCGGTGTCGGAGCTGGCCACCAAGATGGCCATGCCCTCACGCGCCAGGCCGTCGATGACGCCGTAGATCTCGCTGCGCGCCCCCACGTCGACGCCGCGGGTGGGCTCGTCGAGCAGGAGCACGCGCGGCTCGGTTGCCAGCGCCTTGCCGACGACGACCTTCTGCTGGTTGCCGCCCGACAGCTCGCGCACGCGCTTCTCGGGCTGCGGGGGCCGCAGGTTGAGGCTCTCCACCCAGCGCAGCGCCTCGCGCCGCTCCTTGCCGGCGTTCACGAACAGGCCGGCCACCAGGAGGCGCGGCAGGATGGCCATGGCGAGGTTCTCGCGCACGCTCAGCTCGAGCACCAGGCCGCTGAGCTTGCGGTCCTCCGGCACAAGGAACATGCCGAGGTCGATGGCGTGGTGCGGGGAGCCGACGCGCACGCCGCCAACGCGCGCCTTGCCGGCCGCGCCGAACAGGGTGGCGAGGACCTGACTGCGCCCGGAGCCGATCACGCCCGCCAGCCCGACGATCTCGCCCGGCCTGAGCTCGATGCGGCCGGGGGCGAGCCCGTCGTCCTCGAACTCGAACTCGACCGGCGCCTCCTCCGCCCTGGGCGTGGGCTCGCGGCGGAACCGCTTCACGTCGCGGCCCACCATGGCGCGCACGACGTCGTCCGGGGTCAGGTCCGCCACGTCGGCGGTGGTGACCTTGAGGCCGTCGCGCAAGACGGTCACGCGGTCGGCGAGCTCGAACACCTCCTCGAGGCGGTGGCTGATGTAGACGACGCCGACGCCCTGCTCTTCCAGCTTCCTGACGAGCTTGAACAGGCGTTCGGTCTCGAGGCTGGAGAGGGCGGCGGTCGGCTCGTCGAACACGAGCACGCGCCGCTCGTGCCCCAGCGCACGAGCGATCTCGACGAGCTGCTGCTCCCCCACCGCCAGCGCGCCGAGCCGCGTGAGGGGCGGCACCGCCAGCTCCACCTGCTCGAGCAGCGGCACGGCGCGCTGGGCGAGCCTGGCGTGGCTGACCCAGGTGCCCAGGTTGCCGAGGAAGAGGTTCTCGGCGACCGACAGGTCGGTGGCGAGCGCCAGCTCCTGGTACACCATGGCGACGCCGGCGGCCTGCGCGTCGGCGACGCTGCCGAAGGCCACGCGCCGACCCGCCACGCTCATCGTGCCGCTGGTGGCGGGCTGCACCCCGGCGAGGATCTTCATGAGGGTCGACTTGCCGGCGCCGTTCTCCCCCACGAGGGCGTGCACCTCGCCGGCGCGCAGGTCGAAGTCGACGCCTTTGAGCGCCTCGAACGTCCCGAACCGCTTCGTGATGCCCTTCATCTCGAGCAGGTTCACGCGCCCTCACCTCCGGCCAGCAGCCGCTCGACCTCGGCCAGCCGGGGCAGCGACGGCTGGGCGCCCGCCCGGGTGGTGGCGAGGGCGCCGGCGGCGCTCGCGAACCTCACCGCCTCGGCGAGCGACGGCACGCTGCCGCGCCCTTCCGCCAGGCCGAGGTGGTAGGCGAGGGCGCCCGCGAAGGCGTCGCCCGCCGCGGTGGTGTCGACGGGCACGACGCTGAAGGCCGGCACGTGGCCGTGCCTCGCGTCGCCGCGCGGGTCGGTGGGATCGACGCGCTCGGCCCACACGGCGCCGTCTGCGCCGAGCGTCACCACGGCGCGCGGGACGCTCCGGCAGAGCGCCACGGCCCACTCGGAGGGCGACCCGCCGGCCGCGGCCGCGCCCAGCTGGATGGCCGCCTCGTACTCGTTGACGAGGAGCACGCCCACGTCGGCCAGCTCGGCGTCGGCGAGGCGGCGCGCCGGCGCCAGGTTGAGCATGGCGGTCGCGCCGCCCTCGCGCGCGGCGGCGGCCGCCGCCAGGCTGACGTCGAGGGGGACCTCGAGCTGCAGCAGGAGCACGGCAGCCCCCGTCAGCGCGGCGCGCGCTGCGGGCGCGGCGAGGTCGGCCGGCGTCAGGTCGTGGTTGGCGCCGGGCGACACGACGATGCTGTTCTGGCCGGCCGCGTCGACCTGGATGAAGGCGACGCCGCTCGGGCGCTCGCTCCGCGCCAGGCCCGCCGTGTCGACCCCGGACTCCGCGAGGGAGGCCGCCAGGCGGTCCCCGAAGGCGTCCTCGCCGACCCGTCCGACGAACGCCACGCGCGCGCCGAGCCGCGCCGCGGCCACGGCCTGGTTGGCCCCCTTGCCGCCCGGGTGGGTCGCGTAGTCGGAGCCCAGCAGCGTCTCGCCGGGGTGCGGGTGACGCTCCACGCGCACGACCAGGTCCATGTTCACGCTGCCGACGACGGCGACGCGGGGCCCCGTCCGCCCCCTGGTGCCGGCGTCGACGGTCACGGTCCGCTCATCCTCCCCTCCGCTCTGGCGCCCTGGGCGCCGGTGAGGCCGGCGCCGCCCCGCGGGGCGTCCGACCGGTCGGGGGCGCGGGTGGAGCCCCGCACCACGAGTTCGACGGGCAGGACCACCTGCCTGGCGGCCCGCTCCGGGTCGCCCATGCGCTCGAGCAGCAGGCGCGTGGCGGCCGCGCCGATGGCCGCGAGCGGCTGGCGCACTGTCGTGAGGGGCGGGTCGACCAGGCCGGCCCACGGGATGTCGTCGAAGCCCACGACCGACACGTCCTCGGGAACGCGGGCGCCCAGCTGCCTGAGGGCGCGAACCACGCCCACGGCCACGGCGTCGTTGGCGCAAGCCACCGCGTCGAACCCGCCGGCGCGCAGCCGACGCAACACCGCGCCCGGCAGCTCGTGGGCGAAGCCGCTCTGCGCCTCCCACACAGGCTCGAGCGGGTCGAACTCGGTGAGGAAGCCGCGGCGCCTGGCGCGGGCGCTGGCGATGTCGTTGGCGCCGTGCAGCAGGGCCACGCGCTCGAGCCCGAGTTCGCGCAGGTGGGCGGCCACCAGGGCGCCGCCGGCCACGTGGTCGGCGAAGACCGCGTCGCGGTCGGCGACGGGGCGGTCGAGCGTGACGAGGGGGAGGTTGGGCAGCGTCAGGGCGGGCGCCGCGCCGGAGCGCCCGCGCGCCAGGCGGGAGGCCAGCGGGGCGGCCGGGTCGTGGGCGGGCACCCAGACGAGGCCGTCGACCCTGAGGGAGGCGAGGCGCTCGAGGGCCGTCGCCTCGAGTTCGGGGTCGTTCTCCGTGTCGTGCACCATCACGAGGAAGCCCGCCGCGCGGGCGGCGGTCTCGACGGCGTTGAGGAGCGCCGGGAAGAACGGGTTGGAGAGGTCCGGCAGCACCACGCCGAGGATGCCGGTGCGGCCCGTGCGCAGGGCGCTGGCCTGGCGGTTGGGGACGTAGCCCAGCTCGGCGGCGGCGGCCCTCACGCGCGCGGCCACGCCGGGCGTCACGCGCTTGGTGCCGCGCAGCACGTGCGACACGGTGGCGACCGACACCCCCGCGGCCTCCGCGACCTCGCGCATGCTGGCCACCGTTCACCTCCCGGCCCAAGGCGCTGCGGTTAAACGATTAACCGCTCTCCCTTCAGGCTAGCCGGGCAGGGCGCCCGGGTCAACGGGGGAGCGCCGCGCCGGGTATACAGGCGCGCGCATCCCACGGCCGAGCCGCGTCAGAGCGACCTCTCGAGCACCAGGTACCGGCGCGTGACGCGCATCCCGGCGCGCAGGTACAGCTCGGGCGCGCCGGTGGTGGCGGCGCCGTCCACCGTCAACGCCACCCGCCGCCGCCCAGCTGCGAAGCAGGCGCGGAACGCCTCGGCGAGGAGCGCCGCGCCGAGTCCGCGCCGTCGCCACGCCGGCACGACGCGGAGGCTCCGCACGAGGCCGGCGCCGCCGGCGTCGGCGGCCGCGCGCACGATGCTCATCCCCACCACCTCACCGGCGGCCTCCGCCAGCCGCACCTCGCCCGCCATGCCGGCCACGTGGCCGAGCCACTGCTCGAAGGTGTTGCCCGGTCGCCCCCACATGCCGGTGGAGCCAAGCTCGAACGCCTCGTAGGCGGCCGGCTCGTCGGCGGCGCCGCGGTAGTCGCGCACGCCGACCCCCGCGGGCCAGGCGGGCACGGGCGGCGGCGCCGCGAGCTCCGCCTCCATGCGGTAGACGGTGCGCGCCAGGCCGTAGCCGCGCCCGGCAAGCAGTCCCGCCAGGGTCGCGTCGCCGGCCGGCACGTAGTTGCGCAGCGTCACGGGCGCCCCGGCGGCCAGCCGCGACGCCCGCGCCTCCGCCCAACCGGCGAGGTAGGCGGCGAGGGCGTCCGCCTCGGCCGCGCCCGGCGCCACGAAGGCGTAGGCCGAGAGGAGCTGCGCGCGGCTCGGCACCGTGTCGAGGAGCGCCACCGCCCGCCCGTCGGGCCCGCGCACCAGCACGCTGTCGGCCGCCAGGTCGGCGCCCGCCCACTCCCGCGCCAACCCCTCGGCCGTGGTCGTCGCCGCGCCCTCGTGGGCCAGCTCGTAGGCGGCCAGGAGCGTCGCCACCTCCGCCGCGTCGTCGTGGCGGGGCGACCCGGCGACGTGGCCGGCGGGCAGGCGCGGCCCCGCCCCGGGCGACCCCGGCCCGAGTGGCGGCGCCAAGCTCAGTCTCCGTCCAGGCCCGGGAAGTGCAGGTCGGGGTTGAACCACACGATGAAGGAGGCCCAGTCGTCCGTGTAGGCGTCCTCGATGTAGCCGTGTATGAGGCCGTACACCTCGAAGCCGTTGCTCAGTTGGAAGGTCAGCGTCGGGTCGGTCAGCTCGCCGGCCACCACCTTCTCGACGTAGTCGGTGACCGACAGCGCGTCGCGGTAGCGGGGGTAGCCGGGCAGCTGGCCGCCGGCCACGATCCCCTTACGGCCCAGGCGCCGCACCAACGCCTTGCGCGCGTCATACAGCGCGCGCCCCAGACCGAACCCGCGGTAGTCGGGGTGGACGCTGATGTCGGCGCCGTAGTACCACGCCCCGGCCGGGTCGTGGTTGGCGTACGTGCCGCCCGCGATGATGTCGTGGAACACGTGCTCCGGTCGCTGCAGGTCGAAGTCGACGAGGAAGCCCGAGCCGAGCCCGACCACGCGCTCCTCGGCCAGCGGGGTCCCGTCGGGGGCGTCCGCCGCCAGCGCCACGAACTCGCCCTCCGGGAAGCGCTCCTGGTGCTCCAGGAAGTGCGCCTCGGTCATGAGCTCGTGCTCCGCGAGGTTGGGGAAGCACACCCGCTGCAGCTCCGCCAGCGCCACGGCGTGCTCGGGCAGCGCCTGCGCGATGCGGAGTCGCGGTCGCGGGCGCGCGCCGCTCACGCAGGCACGTCCTCGAACGCGAACCGCTGGTACGACCCCTCGCTTGGGAGCCCCCGCACCGCCCACATCTCGCGGCCGGCGGGGCGCGTTACCACGCCGCCGCAGGTGCCCACGAAGCGGGGCGCCTCGCCGCGGTGGCAGATGTTGGCCTCGTGCGCCGTGACGGCCTGCAGGTCGCCCACCGTGAGGGCGTGACGGTCGAGGAGCCGCGCCGCGTCGGCCAGGCGCGCTTCCGAGTCGGCCTGCGACGCCGGCTCGCGCGGCCGCTCGACCGCCCGGGTGTCGTCGTGCAGGTTGTGGTTCGTGTGCACCACGGCGCTGTCCGCCAGCGGCGTGACGTGCCGCGCAGTCGGCATGGCCTCCACGTTGGCGCCCGCCCCCGTCGCGTCGAGGACGAGGTAGTTGTGCCCACCGGCTAGCGGGGCGCGCTCGAGCGCCGCCAGGGCGCCGGCCAGGTCCTCGGCCTTCAGCATCTCGCGCACCACGAACGGCCACGTCACGCCCACGCGCCCGTCGGCGCTCATGAGGTTGTTGATGCCGACGCTCAGCCCGGTCTCGTTCATGCCGATCATGGCCAGCGACCCGGCCGTGGTGAACGCCAGGAACGCGGGCGCCCCCTTGGGCCGGCCCCGCAGGAGCACCACGTGCTCCGTCGAGCTCTCGTGCATGTCCCACGTCTGCCCGAACGCGGCGGCGCCGTCGGCCATGCGCGAGCCCGGGACGAGGAAGGCCGTGCAGTCGTCGAGGGCGCGCGTCTCGAGCCGGGCGCCGCCGGCGCGGTTGGCGCCCGCCACGGTGTCGATGAAGTCCGTGAAGCCGCCCACCACGATGAGCTCGGCGAGCGACACGTCCGCCGCCTCCGCCATGCCCTCCAGCTCGGTCATCAGGTCGGGGGCGTAGGCGCGGTGGGGCTCGACGCACGCCTCGGCCAGCGCCAGCACCTCCCGGCGGCTCAGCTCGCGGCCCGTCCAGGCCGCCCCGCCGGCCAGCGCCACGCGCTCCTCGGCGTAGGCGCGGATGGCGGCGCGGAAGGCGCGGCCGTGCGCCACGCCGAACTCGAAGGGGGTGCCGACCAGGTCGAGGGTGGGTACGCTCATGGTGCTGCCATCATATGGCCCTCGCGTGAGCGCGGCCAGCGGCCGCGGCCGTTGGGCGCGGCGGTCGGCCCCGGCGCGGCGGTCCGGCATGTCACGGCGGCGGCCGGCGCGCCCGCGGCCGGCACACCGCGCGGACCCGCGCTCAGGCGAGGATGGAGCCGTGCTCGACGTGCCAGCTCAACCGCACGGGCGTGCCCTCCGCCAGCATGCCCGCGAAGCCGTGCTGCTGGTTCTGGACGCGTGCCACCACCACCGCGCCGCCATCGAGCCTCACGAGGTAGCGCGCGTCGGTGCCCAGGTAATGGACGGCCGTGATGGTGCCTGGCAGGGTGGCATGCCCGTCCTCGGGCGCGGCGCCCTCGCCGACCGCCAAGCTAACCACCGTCAGCTTCTCGGGCCTGACCGCCAGCGCCACGCCGTGACCGACCGACACGTCCGGCTCGCGCAACACGCCGGTCAGGACCGTGCCGCCCTCGAGCCGCACCCGGCCGGTGGCGCCCGATTTCGACTCGAGCACACCCGTCATGAAGTTGGTCTCGCCGATGAAGTCGGCCACGAAGCGGTCGACGGGGCGTTCGTAGATGTCGTCCGCGCGCCCCACCTGCAGCACCTCGCCCGCGTTCATGACCGCGATGCGGTCGGCCATGGTGAGGGCCTCCTCCTGGTCGTGCGTGACGTACACGAAGGTGATCCCCACCTGCTGCTGCAGGCGCTTCAGCTCGAACTGCATGGCGCGGCGCAGCTTCAGGTCGAGCGCGCCGAGCGGCTCGTCGAGCAGCAGCACGCTCGGCCTGTTCACGAGCGCGCGCGCCAGCGCCACGCGCTGCCGCTGCCCGCCGGACAGCTGCACCGGCTTGCGCCGCTCCACCCCGGGCAGCCTGACCATCTCGAGCGCCTCGATAGCGCGCTTGCGCGCCTCGGCCACCGGCACCCGCGCCATGCGCAGGCCGAACATCACGTTCTGCAGCACGCTCATGTGCGGGAAGAGGGCGTAGTCCTGGAAGACGGTGTTGACGGGGCGGTGGAAGGACGGGATGCCCCGCATGGAGCGCCCGCCCAGCAGCAGCTCGCCCGACGTCGGGTCCTCGAAGCCGGCTATCACGCGCAGCGTGGTCGTCTTGCCGCAGCCGGACGGGCCGAGCAGCGCGAAGAACTCGCCCTCCCTGATGTCGAGGTCGACGTCGTTGACGGCGCGCACGAGCGACTTGGTGCGCGGGTCGAGGAACTCCTTGACCAGGCTTCTGATCTCTACGGCTGGGGCCGGCGTCATGGTGTGGCCAAGATTCTAACCCGGCGTCGCGCCGCCGCCCAGCCGTCGCCCCGGTGAGCCCCGGAACGGGCAACCGCGCCACCATCCAGCGAACGGGCCGCGAACCGTGGTCCGCGGCCCAGCCCGCACGCCGAGCGCGCTCTAGCGCCCGACGAAGATCTTGATCATGTCCCACGCGTCGTTCAGGAGCGCCTCGCGCTCGGGCGACTGCGTGGCGAAGAAGAGCCGGGCCTTGGTCTCCTCGCTCGGGTAGATGGCGGGGTCGTCCGCCAGCTCCGGGTCGATGAGGCCCTGCTCGTACGCCGCGAGGTTGGGCGTGCCGAACGCCGTGTAGTTGGAGATGTCGGCGCCGGCCTGGGGCCACAGGATGTAATCGATGAAGGCGTGGGCGAGCGCCTTGTTCGGGGCGCCCTTGGGGATGGCCAAGCTGTCGAGCCAGAAGTTGGTGCCTTCCTCCGGGATCACGTAGGCGTAGGTGTCGCACTCGCACTCGTCCATGATCTGGAAGATGTCGCCCGAGTACTCGATGACAACGTCGGCCTCGCCGCGCGCGAGGATCTCCTGGCCGTCGTCGCGAGCGATGTAGACCACGTTGCCGCCGTTGTCGATCAGGTACTGGGCGGCGGCGTCGATGTCGGTGGCGCTCTCGCTGTTGGGGTCCTTGCCGACCATGAGGAGACCCATGCCGATCATGGCGGTGGTGTCCTCGAGCCATGCCACCGGCCCGTCGTAGGCGAACACGTCTGACCAGGAGTCCATCGAGGCGACCTTCTCCGTGTTGTAACCGATGCCGACCGTGCCCCACTGGTAGGGGATCGTGTAGTCGTTGCCCGGGTCGAACGGCAGCCCAGTGAAGGTGGGGTCGAGGTTGCCGTAGTTCGGGAGCAGCGAGTGGTCGATCTTCTCGAGCAGCCCCTCGAGGATCATGGTCGGCACGTTCGCGTCGGTGGGCACCACGACGTCGTAGCCGGGGTTGCCCTGGCGCAGCCGCACCACCATGTCGTCGTCAGTGCCGTAGGTGTCGTAGATCACCCGCACGCCGCAGGCCGCCTCGAAGTTCGAGATGGTGTCGTCGGCGACGTAGGTGGCCCAGTTGTAGACGCTGAGCGTCTGCCCCTCGAAGCCGGCGGGGCAGGTCCAGTCGGTCTGGGCGTGAGCGGCCGTGAAGAAGGCCGCCACAAGGCTGGCGAAGATGAGCTTGCGCATCGGTCCTCCAACAGTCTCGAGCTTGCCAGGCAGATCGAAGCCCGGTCGGTCTCCGCACTAGCGCTGGTCTGCCAGAAGGTTAGCACTTGGCGCGGCCGCGCCCCACGTGGGGTTGAGGCTGTCTGAAGGCGCCCTCACCGACCGCTCGAGCGCACCACCCGGTCGAGCTGCGGGTCGGACAGGACGCGCCGCAGCACGTTGATGAGGTGAGCGTCGGGACCGACGAAGTAGCGGGTGCGGCTGCGGCGCGCCGAGAGGGCCCGGCGCACGGCCAGGGCCACCCGTTCGGGCCGCGTGCCGTGCAGGGTGGCAAACTCGGCGCCCTTCGCGAGGTCGCCGATCAGGTTGCCGTAGTACTCGCGGGCCTTGGGCGACACGCGCTCCATGCGCTCGAGGCCCTCGCTGAGGGACTTCTCCCAGATGGGGGTGGCTATGCGGCCGGGCTCCACGACCGACACGCGGACCTTGAAGGGGAGCAGCTCGCGTCGGAACGCGTCGGCCACGGCCTCGAGCGCGAACTTGGAGGCCGCGTACGCCCCCAGGAGCCGCGACGACACGAGGCCGGAGACCGACCCCACGAACACGAGCCTGCCGGGCCGCTCCCGCAGCAACGGCATGAACGCCTGCGCCAGGCCCACCTGGCCGATCACGTTCACCTCGAACTGTTGCCTCAGGTCGTCAAGCGGCAGGAACTCCATGGGGCCCGCCACCGCGATGCCGGCGTTGTTCACGAGGCCGTGGAAGTGCCCGCCGTTGAGTTCGTCGTTCACCGTTTGCGCGGCCGCGGCCACGTCGGACGCAGAGGTCAGCTCGAGCTGCAGCGGCCTGAGCCGGCCCGACGCGGCGCCGGCGGCGGTCGCCAGCTCGCTGGCGGCCGCGAGCGACCTCACCCCCGCGTAGACCGTGTAACCGTTCGCGAGGAGGTCGAGCACGCAGGCCCGGCCGATGCCGGTGGAGGCGCCGGTGACGACGACCACCCGCTCGGCGCCCCGCGCGTCCCGGTCGTCCACCTTCCGTGGCGGCCGCCCGACCGGTGGGCTCGCGCTCTCGCTCGACGACACGCCGGCATCCTACCAGGGGTCGCCGACGGCCCGGAACGAGGCGGCGCCGACGCGGTTGCTGCTCGCGTCGGCGCCGGTCCTGCCTCGTTCCTTGCTTCCGGGCCTCCCGCCGGGACCCTCCCGGCGTGCTGCTGAGGTGCTGCTCTTCTTGCCTACGCGGAGGCCCGGAAGCCCTCCAGCGGTTCGGGGTTCGGGCCGCGCCCCCTGTGGTCGCCGGCGCGGCCCCTCCTTGCGCCTGCACCCCTTCCGCCTCACCCCCACCATAGGCGACGGGGGCGCCCGGCGCGAGGGACGTCAGTCCCCCACCCGCCACTCCTCGAAGACGCGTCTGGCGGCGTCGGGGACGCGAACGGGCACGTTCTTGGCGTAGTCGAACCAGACGGCCACGGCCTCGACCTCCACGGCCACCTCGCCGTCGGCCACGATCTCCTGGCGCATGGTCACGCTGCTGTTCCCCACGCGCTCCACCCACGTCTCGACGCTCACCGCCTGGCCGAGTCGCACCTGGCGGCGGTAATCGAGCGCCAGGCGCGCGAGTATGAACCCGCCGGGCGGCAGGCCCAGGTCGCGCACGAGCTCCACGCGGCCCAGTTCGGCGTAGGTGGCGTAGGTGGCGTTGTTGATGTGGCCGAGCGCGTCGGTGTCGCCGAAGCGCACCTGGATCTCGACCCGCGCGCGGCGACTCACGGCGCCACCTGGCAGTGCGGGCACACGGTGGTTCCACGCTGCCCCACGACGAGCCGCTCGAGCGTGTGCCCGCAGCGCGGGCAGGACCGGCCCGCGTGGCCGTACACCTCGAGCTGCTCGGCGTACTCGCCCGTCCCGCCCTTCAGCGTCCGGTAGTCGGCCAGGGTCGTGCCCTGCGCCGAGACGGCCGCCGTCAGCACCTCGCGCAGGGCGCCGTGCAGGCGCTTGGCCTGCGCGCGCGTTAGCGCGGCCGCCGGTGTGAGCGGGTGCACCCGGGCGCGCCAGAGCGCCTCGTCGGCGTAGATGTTGCCCACCCCCGCCACGGGCCGCTGGCTGAGGAGGTAGGTCTTCACGGCCGCGCGGGAGCGCGCCAGCGCGGCCGCGAACGTCGCCACCGTGAAGCCGGCGTCCAACGGCTCGGGCCCGAGCGCGGCCAGGGTGGGGAGCTGCGAGTAGTCGCCGGCGTCCACCACCAGGAAGCGGCCGAAACGGCGCGGGTCGACGAAGTAGAGGGTGGCGGGCGCCGCCCCGCTCAGGGCCACGCGCACGCGCAGGTGACTGGCGGCGGCACCTCGTGGGGCCTCCTGCGCCAGCACCCCCGTCATGCCCAGGTGCGCCACCAGCTCGAGCCCCCCCGCGAGGGGCATGAGGAGGAACTTGCCGCGGCGGCTCACCGCCTCGATGCGGCGCCCGAGGGCCCGGTCGAGCCCCACGTACTTGGGCCCGTGGGGTGCCAACAGGTCGACACCCAGCACCTCGCGCCCGGGCAGCCACGCGGCAAGCTCGCGCCGGACGGTCTCGACCTCAGGCAGCTCTGGGATAGGTGATCCTCCCCTCGTACAGGGCCCTGCCGACGATGGCGCCCTGGAGGCCCAAGCGCTCGTAGGTGTCGAGGTCGGCGTCGCCGGCCACGCCGCCGCCCGCCACGAGGCTCCCGGCGAAGGCGTCGCGCATGCGGGCCACCGGCTCCACGTCGACGCCCAGCATGGTGCCGTCGCGCGACACGTCGGTGTAGATGAGCTGCGTCACGCCCTGCCCGGCCACGCGCCGCGCCAGGTCGAGCGCGTCGACCGCGGTCGTCTCGGCCCAGCCGCGCACGGCCACGCGCCCGCCGCGCGCGTCTATCGTCACGCACACGCGCTCCGGCCCGAACTCGCCCACCAGCGCCTCCACCACCTCGGGCTGAGTGACTGCGACCGTGCCCAGCACCACCCGGTCGACGATCTCGAGCCACCGCCGCGCGCTCGCCACGCTGCGCACCCCGCCGCCCAGCTCCACCTTGGCGCGGACGCCGCCCGCCAGGCTCTTCACCGCCTCGGCGTTGTCGCCGCGGCCCAGGCTGGCGTCGAGGTCGACCACGTGCAGCCACTCCGCGCCGAGGTCGTCCCACTTGCGGGCCGCCTCCAGCGGGTCGGGGAAGTAGACGGTCTCGCGCTCGGGGTCGCCCTCGAAGAGGCGCACCGCCCGGCCCTGCTGGATGTCGACTGCTGGTATGACGAGGAACATGTCGTGCCGAGCATAGCCGACGCCCGCGGCGCCGGCGCCCGCGCCAACGACGGGGACGTCGCGGCCGCCGGGCGCCGCCCGAGGCCGCCCGCCGGTCGGGACCGGGAGCCGTAAGCCCACCCGCCTACCTTGACACGGCCCCAGCCGGGCCTATACTTTCAAGGGATGCAGTCTAGCGGCCACGCGACTCTCAACTTGTCCTCGCTTCTGACGCACACCGTGGGCGCCACGCCCGAGGTGAGCGGCGAGGGGTTGCTGGAGCCCGCGCAGGAGCTGCTGGAGGCGGACGGCATCAGGCTGCGGGGGCCCATCAGTTGGCGCCTGACGGTCATGAACGCCGGCGGTGACGACGATTTCGTGCTGGAGGGCGCCGCGGAGGCCACCGCCATCATGGATTGCCGCCGCTGCCTCACCGACGTCGACACCAAGGTGCGCACCACGTTCGTCTACCCCATGGCGTACCGCCCATCCGACCTGCCGCTCCTCCTCGACGAGGACGGCGAGGAGGGCGACGACGAACTGCTCGTGTTCGGCGCGCCCGAGGTCGACTTCAGCGCGTTCCTGACCGAGCTGGTGGCCATCGAACTGCCCATCACGGTGGTGTGTCGGTCCGACTGCCTGGGCCTGAACGAGGACGGCGTCAACCTCAACGAGCACCCGGAGCTGGCGCCGAAGCGCGAGCAACCCGTCGGCGAGGGGCGCACGTCGCCGTTCGCGGCCCTCAAGGACGTGGACATCTCGGCGTAGGCGCTGCCCGGCAGCTCACGCCACATCCGAACAGCGCTCGCAGACCGCGAGAGTGAAGAAGGAGTAAGCACCGTATGGCCAAGCACCCAGTTCCCAAGAAGCGCACCTCGCGCTCGAGCCGCGATTCGCGTCGGGCCCACCACGCCCTAAGCGAGCCCACGCTCGTGGCTTGCCCCCTGTGCAAGGCCATGAAGCCGCCGCACGTCGTCTGCCCCGAGTGCGGCAGCTACAACGGCCGCCAGGTGATCGCGGAGGCTTGACGCCCGTGAGGCTGCGCCCGCGGGCACCGGCGGCAGGCGCCGCGGTCCCGGGGGCGAGGTTGTCCGATCAGGACGGCTTCGGCCGTCCTTTCTCCTACCGGCCGCCGCCCGCCACCGGCGCGGCCGCCAGCCAGGCAGGTGTCGCGTGAGCCAAGGTAACGCCAGGGCGGGGGTCACTGCGCTGGGGGCCTACGCGCCCCCGAAGATCCTCAGCAACGAAGACCTCGAGAAGATGATGGACACGTCGGACGAGTGGATAACCACCCGCACCGGCATCAAGCGGCGCCACATCGCGGCCGACGACGAGTTCACCTCGGACCTGGCCTTCCGCGCCGTCGAGGACCTGCTGGCGCGTCACGGCGACGACGCCCTGGCGGGCGTCGACATGGTCATCGTGGCCACGAACACCCCCGACGCGCTCTTCCCGGCCACCGCGGCGCTCGTGCAGGAGCGGTTCAAGCTGAGCGCCGGCGCCTTCGACCTCCTCGCGGCCTGCCCCGGCTGGCTCTACGCCGTCGGGCTCGCCAAGAGCCTCGTGGAGTCGGGGCAGTGCCGGCGCGTGCTGGCGATAGGCGCGGAGGCCCTCACCAAGATCGTCGACTGGAGCGACCGCTCCACCGCGGTGCTGTTCGGCGACGGGGCGGGCGCGGCGGTCGTCTCGGCCGTGCCCGAGCCGTACGGCATCAAGGGCGTGGTCATGGGCGCCGACGGCTCGGGCGCCGACCAGCTCCACAAGCGCTCCGTTGGGCGCTGCCTGCCAAGCGGCGCGCCCCTCTCCGAGTCCCTCTACATGAACGGCCGCGAGGTCTACAAGTTCGCGGTGCGCGTCATGAACACCGCCACCATCGAGAGCATCCGCAAGGCCGGACTGACCCCCGACGACATCTCGCTCTTCGTGCCGCACCAGGCGAACCTGCGCATCATCGAGGCGGCGCGCGAGCGCCTCGCCCTCCCGCGCGAACGCGTGGTGGTGACCGTCGACGAGTACGGCAACAACTCCACGGCCAGCATCCCTCTGGCGCTGCGCGCCGCGCTCGACGCCGGCCGCGTCGCCGCGGGCGACAACCTGCTCCTCGTGTCGTTCGGCGCGGGCCTGACCTGGGCGGCGTCCGTGCTCACCTGGGGACCGTGATGATCGCGGCGCTCTTCCCCGGTCAGGGGTCGCAGGCGGTGGGCATGGCGCGCGAGCTGCACGCCGCCTCGCCCGCCGCGCGCCGCGTGCTGGAGGAGGCCGAGGCGGCCCTGCCGGGGCTGCTCGAGCTCATGTGGGAGGGTCCGGCCGAGGAGCTGCAGCTCACCGCCAACCAGCAGCCCGCCCTGGTGGCCGCCGGGGCGGCCGCCTTCGCGGCCTACCTCGAGGCGGGCGGCGCGACGCCGGGCCTGGCTGCGGGCCACAGCCTGGGAGAGTACACGGCGCTCGTTGCCGCCGGCAGCCTGAGCGTTGGCGAGGCGGTGCGGCTGGTGCGCAAGCGCGGGCAGTACATGCAAGACGCCGTCCCGGCCGGCGAGGGCGCCATGGCGGCGGTCCTGAAGCTCGACGAGGACGTGATCCGCGAGGAGCTCGCGGCGCTGGCTGCCGACCCTGCCGAGGTCGTGGCCATCGCCAACCTCAACGCCCCCGGCCAGACGGTCGTGTCGGGCACTGCGCGCGGCGTGGCGCGCGCCGGCGAGGCGCTCAAGGCGCGCGGCGGGCGCCTGGTGCCCCTCAAGGTGTCCGCGCCCTTCCACTCGCCCCTCATGCGGAGCGCGGCGGAGCGCCTGGCTGGCGATCTGGCCGCCGTCGAGTTCCGCGAGCCGAGCCTCACGGTCGTCTGCAACGTCACCGCCCAGCCGCTGCCCGCCGCGGCCGCCGCGCCGGCAATCCTGGTGGAGCAGGTCACCGCGCCCGTCAGGTGGGTCGAGTGCGTGAGGACGCTCGGGGCCCTCGGCGCCACGCGCTACCTCGAGTTCGGCTCCGGCAAGGTCCTGACGGGCCTGCTGGAGCGCATCCTGCCGGGCGCCGCCGGCGCGGCGGTCACGGACCCCGCGTCGCTCGCCGCCGCCCTGGCGCCATCCGGGGAGGCCAAGGCGTGAGCGGAACCGCCAAGCGCACCGTGCTCGTCACCGGCTCGAGCCGCGGCCTGGGGCGCGCCATCGCCGAGCGCTTCGGGCGCGGCGGTCACGCCGTGGCCGTCCACTACGTGAGCTCGGCCGGGGCCGCGGAGGAGGTCGTGGCGGCGGTGACGGCGGCGGGCGGCACGGCGCGCGCGTTCGGTGCCGACGTGGCCGACCCGGCCCAGTGCGCCGCGCTGGTCAAGGCGGTCACGGAGGCGTTCGGCGGGCTCGACGTGCTCGTCAACAACGCCGGCATCACCAAGGACACGCTGGCCCTGCGCATGAGGGACGAGGACTGGCAGCGCGTGCTCGACACCAACCTCTCGGCCGCCTTCTACCTGGCGCGCGGCGCCCTGCGCGGCATGATGCGCGCCGGGTTCGGCCGGGTCGTGAACGTCGCCTCCGTCGTGGGCCTGCGCGGGAACGTCGGCCAGGCCAACTACGTGGCCGCCAAGGCGGGGCTCATCGGCCTCACTAAGGCCCTGGCGCGCGAGTACGCCGCCAAGGGGGTGACGGTGAACGCCGTCGCGCCCGGGTTCATCGAGTCCGACATGACGGCCGCCCTGACCCCCGATGTGAGGGACGCCTACCTGAAGGAGATCCCGGTGGGTCGCTTCGGCACGCCCGAGGACGTGGCCGCCGCGGTGGCGTTCCTGGCGTCGGACGAGGCCGCCTACGTGACGGGTCAGACGCTGGTGGTTGACGGTGGGATGGTCATGCACTAGCATCGCAAAGGCTCCTCGCCCGCCGAGGCCGCGGGGAGCGTCATCTTGCACCGCTTCTCAGGCCGCCGGCGCCATCGTCGGGAGGCCACTACCACTGGCGGGCACGGGAAGAACCCGTGCTAGACTCGCGCAAGACAAGCACAACGTGGGAGGGGCCGGAGGCCGCCTCCGAGGAGGGAACACCGTGGACGAGCACGAGATTCTGGAGAAGATCAAGGACGTCGTCGCAGACAAGCTCGACGCCGACCCGGCCGACGTGACCGAGGAGTCGCGCTTCATGGACGACCTCGGCGCCGACTCGCTCGACGTGGTCGAGCTGATCATGGGCCTGGAGGACGAGTTCGGCGTCGAGATCAGCGACGACGAGGCCGAGAACATCCGCACCGTCGGGGACGCGGTCCGCTTCATAGCCGACAAGCAGTGACCCCGGGCTAGCCGCGCGGCACCTCACCGCGCGCCGAGCGCCGGGCGCTTGGGCCGGGCCACGCGCACCCGACACGGCCCTGATCGACGTGGGAGCGACAATGAGAAGAGTCGTCGTCACTGGTGTCGGCCCCGTAACACCCATCGGTGTCGGAGCCGACGCGTTCCTTGCAGCCCAACACGAGGCTCGCAACGGTATCCGCAACATCACGCTGTTCGATGCCAGCGACCTCTCGGTTCGTTTCGCCGGCGAGGTCGACGTCGACGTGGCGGCGTACCTCGAGAGCAAGGAGGCCAAGCGCCTCGACCGCTTCGTGCAGTTCGCGCTCATCGGCGCCGACCTGGCGCTCGAGGACGCCGGGCTCACGCCCGATGACGTCGCCGGCGACCTCACCGGCACCTGCGTCGGCTCGGGCATAGGCGGGCTCGACACGTGGGAGGCGCAGTCCAAGGTGCGCTTCGAGCGCTCCCCCATGCGCATCAGCCCCTTCTTCATCCCCATGCTCATCGCCAACATGGCCAGCGGGCACGTGGCCATGCGCTACCACCTGACGGGCCCCAGCTCCAGCGTCGTCACGGCCTGCGCCACCGGTTCGAGCAACATAGGCGACGCCTACCGCATGATCCAGCGCGGCGAGGCCGAGGTCGTCATCGCCGGCGGCACGGAGGCGCCCATCACCCCCATGGGGATCGGCGGCTTCGCCGTCATGAAGGCGCTCTCCACCCGCAACGACAGCCCGGAGACGGCCAGCCGGCCGTTCACGGCCAGCCGCGACGGCTTCGTGGCGGGCGAGGGCGCCGGCATCCTCGTCCTCGAGGAGCTGGACAGGGCGGTGAAGCGCGGGGCGCGCATCTACGCCGAGGTCGTGGGCTTCGGCTCCAGCGCCGACGCGTACCACATCACCGCCCCGGCACCGGGCGGCACGGGCGCCATCGCCGCCATCAACCGCGCCCTGAAGGACGCCGGCGTCACGCCGGAGCAGGTCGGCTACATCAACGCCCACGGCACCAGCACCCCCGCCAACGACCTGAACGAGACCCTCGCTTTCAAGGCCGTGTGGGGCGGTTCCGACCGCGTGCCGCCCGTCTCCTCCACCAAGTCGATGACGGGCCACACGCTGGGCGCCGCGGGCGGCATCGAGGGCATCGCAACTGTCCAGGCCATCCACCACGGCGTGCTGCCGCCCACCCGCAACTACCTCGACCCCGACCCGGAGCTCGACCTCGACTACATCCCCGAGGGCGCGCGGGAGGCGAAGGTCGACGTGGCCATCTCCACCAACTTCGCCTTCGGCGGCCAGAACGCCGCGGTGGTGTTCAAGCGCTATCGGTGAGGCAGGGTGGGCCGCGTTGGCGGCCCTCAGCGCCGGCGCAGCCGCGCCGCCAGCGCCGCGAGCTCGGGTAGCCGCAGCGCCGCGCCCGCCAACGCGAAACCGACCGTCATGACCGCGCCGCCCACCGCCAGGCGCGTCAACTGACCCCACCAGTGGGCCAACGGGGGTAGCAGCGCCAGCAGCAGCGCGGCCGCCAGGGCGGCGACGGCGGCGGCGACGGCCACGCGCAGCGCCCCGCCCACCCAGGCGCGGAGCCCGAACCGTTCCCGGCGCGCCACCAACAGCGCGGCCACGGCCAGCTGCAACCACGCGGCCGCGGCGGTGGCCCACGCCACTCCGGCGATGCCCCACGCCTGCGACAGCAGCCAGTAGAGGAGCCCCTGCACGCTCAGGAAGGTCAGGACGAGCAGCACGGGGGTGCGCACCAGGCGCCTGACGTAGAAGGTGCGCACCAGGAGGTTGAACGCGCCGATCGGGAAGACGGCGAACCCGAGCGGCATGGTGGCCGCGATGGTGAAGGCGCGCAGCTGCGGGTCCATGGGGGCTCCCAGCAACGACCGCCAGTTGTAGACGACGTCGACGGCGGGCGCGGCCAACAGCGCCAACGCCGCCCCGGCCGGCACCGTCAGGAACGTGATGAAGCGCAGCCCCTCCGCGAGGGTCGGAGCGAACGCCTCCGGCTCGCGGACGGCGTGGTCCGACAGGCGCGAGTAGTAGGCCAGCGCCGGCGAGATGCTGAAGAGGCCGAGGGCGAGGCTGAGGAACAGGTCGGCCAGGTAGAAGGCGCCCTGGGCGCCCGCGTCGATGGCGGTGATGATGTTCGACGCCACCACGTTCAGCACCTGCCGCCCCCCGGCCGTGAAGGCGAACGGCACCATCAGGAGGAGCACGCTCCCGAGCGCCGGGTGCCATAGCGCCCCCCAGCGCGGCAGGAGCCCGGCGCGCGCCAGCGCGGGCAGCTGCAACGCCAGTTGCGCGGCGCCGCCCAGCACGTGCGCCGCCGCCAGCATGACGGCGTGGCCGGGGAAGGCCGCCATGAGCGCCACCGTCACCACGTTCAGGGCCACCGGCGCCCAGGCGGGCGCCAGGAAGCGCTCCTCGGCGTTGAGGATGCCCATGGCCAGCGCCGACAGCGAGATGGCCGTGAGGAAGGGGAACACGACGCGCACGAGGCGCGTGGTCAGCTCGAGGTCGACGTTGCCCGCGCCGGAGATCAGGAGCCGCGCCACGAGCGGGGCGCCCAGGTAGGCGCCGATGAGCAGGAGGCCGTTCACGACGAGGAGCAGAGCGAGGAGCGCGCCCGCCATGCGCCGCGCGTCGTCGCGGTCGAGGCGCTTGTACACCGGGATGAACGAGTTGGTGAGCGCCCCCTCCGCGAGGAGCTCGCGGAACAGGTTCGGGACCTTGAAGGCCGTGACGAACGCGTCGATGACGGCGGTCGGGAAGTACTGCGCCAGCAGCGAGTTCTTGAGGAGCCCCGTCACGCGGCTGGCCAGGGTGCCGACCATGAGGGTCACCGCCCCCCGCCGGGTGCTCCGTCGGCCGCCTGCTCGCGCGCTCACGCGGCACATTGTCGCATCATGCGGCGCGGCGGCGGCGGAGGCGCCCGCGGCCCGCTCGGGTGGGGCGTGACGCTATCATGAGCCGGACCCGCGGAGCCGCGGCCGGTCGAGGACGCCGGCCACCGGCAGGCCGCGCGAAGGGAGCCACATGGTCGCCGACACCACAAAGCCCGGGTCGCCCGCCCCCGGGCACGTCAAGCGCGAGCCGCGCGTGACCGTCACCGCGGAGTTCGCTCACCCCTCGGCCGCCCGCGACGCCGCCGCGGCCCTCGCGGACGCCGGCTTCGGGGAGGGCGCCGTCAGCGTCGTGCCCGGCGCGGACGATGCCGTGCTGCGCGCCCAGCGCCAGGCCGACCCGTACGTCATCGAGCGCGGCGAGATGCCGCCCGCCAACGGGGCCGTGCTCGGCTTCGTCGTCGGGCTCCTCGGCTTCGGCCTGCTCGGCCTCCTCATGGGCTCGGGCCTGCTCGACCTATACGGCAAGGAGGCGGCGCAAGCCGTCGGCCCGTTCTGGGCCGCCGTCATCGGCGGCGGCGTGTTCGGCCTGGGCTTCGCGCTCGCGGGCTACATCTTCAACGCGCCCTTGCCCTTGCCCGAACCGCCCGAGCACGCCGCCGGCAAGCCGGACTCCCGCACCTTCGTGTCTGTCGTCGCGAGCGCGCAGCAGGCGGCGGCGGCCGAGGAGGCGCTCGCGCGCTTCTCGCCCGGCAGCCTGCAGGCCTGGCGCGCCGACAACGGCGACTGGCTACCCCAGGGCCGCCACGCCTGACGAGTAGGTGGGCGCCGGCTCCACGTCCTCGGACGGCCTGGGGCCGGCGTCCTTCCAGTTCGGCTCGTCCTCCAGCCTGACCAGCGGCCGCACCGACATGTCGTGCGTCACGCGGATCTGGCACGCCAGGCGCGCCACGCCGCTCAGGCCCTTCTCCTCGAGCCTGGTCGCCTCGGCGTCCGTCATGGCGGCGGGTTCGCCGCTGACGAACTCCACGCGGCAGGTGGTGCAGCGCGCCTTGCCGCCGCAGCGGTGGCCGATGTTCGTGCCTGCGTCGGCGATGGCAAGCACCAGTCGGCGGCCGTGGGGGACGTCGTGAGGGACGCCGTCGATGGTTAGTACCGGCATTCGTGAGACCTCCGTGGATGGGCCCCGGCGCGCCGAACGCGCGCCACCCACGGGTGGCGCATCTCACGCGGCCGAGCGGCCGAAACGCCGAGTATAGCGTAGAATCCGGCGCGCCCCACAGGGGCGGCCCGGAAGCAGCGTGCCGGCATGACGGCAGCAGGAGGTTGGTTCCCCAGTGACGAACGACCAGGTTGGCGCCCAGGGCGCAGAGCGCATCGCCGTGGTCGGCCAGGGTTACGTCGGCCTGCCCGTCACCCTGGCCTTCGCCGAGAAGTTCCCCGGTGTCATAGGGTTCGACGTCGACGCCGCCAAGATCGCCCGCCTCCAGCGAGGCGACGACCACACGGGCGAGGCGGACGCCGCCGAGTTGGCCGGCACCACCACCCGCTTCACCGCGGACGAGGCCGACCTGAAGGGCGCCAGCTTCTTCGTCGTGGCCGTGCCCACCCCCATAGACTCCGTCAACCGCCCCGACCTCACGCCCCTCGCCTCCGCCAGTCGCAGCGTGGGACGCGCCCTCACGAAGGGCGCCGTGGTGGTCTACGAGTCGACCGTCTACCCGGGCGTCACCGAGGAGTTCTGCGGGCCCATCCTCGAGGAGGCCTCCGGCCTCAAGGCAGGTGTGGATTTCACCCTCGGCTACAGCCCCGAGCGCATCAACCCGGGCGACAAGGAGCACACCCTCAGGCGCATCGTCAAGGTCGTCTCCGGCCAGGACGCGGCCACCCTCGAGCGCGTGGCGGCCGTCTACGGCGCCATCATCGACGCGGGCGTGCACCGAGCGAGCAGCATCAAGGTGGCCGAGGCCGCCAAGGTCATCGAGAACACCCAGCGCGACCTGAACATCGCGCTCATGAACGAGCTCGCCATGATCTTCGACCGCCTAGGCATCAACACCCTCGAGGTGCTCGAGGCGGCCGGCACGAAGTGGAACTTCCTGCCGTTCCGCCCCGGCCTCGTTGGCGGCCACTGCATAGGCGTGGACCCCTACTACCTGACCACCAAGGCCGAGGAGGTGGGGTACATCCCCCAGGTCATCCTGGCCGGGCGCCGCATCAACGACGGCATGGGCGCCTTCGTGGCGCAGAAGGTGGTCAAGCTCCTCGCCTCGCACGGGCGCCGCATCAACGGCGCCCGCGTCGGCGTGCTGGGCCTCACCTTCAAGGAGAACGTGCCCGACCTGCGCAACAGCCGCGTGCCCGACATCATCGCCGAGCTGCGCGAGTACGGCATCACGCCGCTCGTCCACGACGCCCTCGCCGACCGCGCCGAGGCCGAGCGCGAGTACGGCATCGAGCTGGTGGACGAGTCGGAGCTGGAGGACCTGGAGGCGCTCGTCATCGCCGTGGCGCACGCCGGGTACCGCGAGTTCGTGCTCGAGCAACTGCCGCGCCTCGTCCAACCGGGCGGCGTCGTGGCCGACGTGAAGTCGCTCCTCAAGGGCGCGACGCTCCCGCCCGGCTACACCTACTGGAGCCTCTGATGGCCAGGCGTTTCCTCGTCACCGGCACCGCGGGCTTCATCGGCTACCACCTGGCGGAGAAGCTCCTCGCGCGCGGCGACAGCGTCGTGGGCGTCGACAACGTAAACGACTACTACGACGTGCGCCTCAAGGAGGCGCGCCTCGCCCGCCTGGCGCGTCACGCCGGCCACCGCTTCGAACGGGTCGACCTCGCCGACCGCGCCGCGCTGGAGCGCGTCTTCGCCGCGGCGGAGCCGCAGGTGGTCGTGAACCTCGCCGCCCAGGCCGGCGTGCGCTACTCCCTCACCAACCCGCACGCCTACGTCGACAGCAACCTCGTCGGCTTCGTCAACGTGCTCGAGGCGTGCCGCCACCACGGGGTGGAGCACCTCGTGTACGCCTCGTCGAGCTCCGTGTACGGCGCCAACACGACAACGCCCTTCTCCGTCCACGACAACGTCGACCACCCACTTAGCCTCTACGCCGCCACCAAGAAGGCCAACGAGCTCATGGCCCACACCTACTCGCACCTCTACCGCCTACCCACCACCGGCCTCAGGTTCTTCACCGTCTACGGGCCGTGGGGCCGGCCCGACATGGCCATGTTCCTGTTCACGAAGGCCATCCTGGAGGGGCGCCCAATCGACGTCTTCAACCACGGCGACATGCTGCGCGACTTCACCTACGTCGACGACATCGTCGAGGGCGTCGTGCGCACCGCCGACAAGACGGCCACCCCCGACCCCGCCTGGACGGGCGCCGCGCCCGACCCCGGCACGAGCAACGCGCCCTACCGCCTCTACAACATCGGCAACAACCAGCCCGTGCAGTTGATGCGACTGATAGAGGTGCTGGAAGGCGAGCTCGGCAAGGTGGCCGAGAAGAACTACCTCCCCATGCAGCCCGGCGACGTCCCCGCCACCTACGCCGACGTCGACGCGCTCGTGGCCGACGTGGGCTTCAAGCCCGCGACGCCGCTGGAGGTGGGGGTGAAGCGGTTCGTGGAGTGGTATCGGGGGTTCTACGGCGTCGAGAATGGCCGAACGCTCCGTGCGTAAGGTCTCTGTCAGAAGCGAACGATAGACTTGACCGAGTACGAGTCGCCTTTCACTGCCCGTCGCGTTGAAGCCCGTACCATAGGAGACCTGGATGCCACGTGAGTCGTTCCTCCCCTACTCGCCCCCGTCGATCGGCCAAGCCGAGATCGACGAGGTAGTGGAGACCCTGAAGTCCGACTGGATCACGACCGGACCGCGTACCCGCGCCTTCGAGGCGGCCTTCGGCGAGTACGTGGGTGCCCCCGGCGGCACCTCGCTGATGTTGAACTCGTGCACCGCCGGCCTGCACGTGGCACTCGTCGCCCTAGGGATCGGTCCCGGCGACGAGGTGATCGTCCCGACGCTCACGTTCGCGGCGACGGCGAACGTCGTGGAGCACGTGGGCGCAACGCCCGTGCTCGTCGACGTCCTCGAGGACACCCTGTGCATGGATCCGGCGGCCGCCCGTCGGGCGGTCACGCCCCGCACGCGCGCCATCATGCCCGTCCACTACGCGGGCCACCCCGCCGACCTCGACCCCATCTTCGAGATCGCCGACGCGGGTGGGCTCGAGGTAGTGGAGGACGCCGCCCACGCGGCGCCGACCTACTACAAGGACAGGATGGTCGGGAGCCGCGACAACTTCGCGTCGTTCTCCTTCTACGCCACCAAGAACCTCACCACCACCGAGGGCGGCGCGCTCACGGGGCGGCAGGACCTGCTGGACCGCGCCCGGGTGATCGGGTTGCACGGCATGTCGCGGGACGCCTGGAAGCGCTTCGACAAGTCGGGATCGTGGGACTACGACATCGAACTGCCCGGCTTCAAGTACAACATGACCGACCTGCAAGCTGCCATCGGGATGCACCAGCTCGAGCGCCTGGCGGGTTTCCACGCCCGCCGCGTCGAGGTGGTGGAGCGCTACCGCGAGGCGTTCGGCGCCGACGCACGCTTCGTCCTCCCCGTCGAGCGGGAGTACGCCCGCAGCGCCTGGCACCTGTACGCCCTGCGGCTCAACCTCGACGAGGTCGAGGTGAGCCGCAACGAGTTCATCGAGGAACTCAAGCGCCGGAACATCGGCTCGAGCGTCCACTACCGCCCGCTTCACATGATGAGCTACTACGCCAAGAAGTACGGGTACGCCCCTGAGGACTTCCCCGTCGCGTTCAAGGCGTTCCAGGGACTCGTCTCCCTGCCGCTCAACCCGCGTCTCACGGACGAGGACGTCGCCGACGTCGTCGCGGCGGTCCGCGGCGCGGCCGTGCACGCCAACACCAGCCGCGCCTACTCGCTAGCCTCGGGATGAGCGGAGCGCAGCAGGCCGGCGCCTCGCTCGAGGATGGAGTCAGGCGCGTAGCCGACGTGGTCGTCGCGGCGCTCGGCCTCCTCGTGACTTCGCCCCTGCTGCTGGCCGCGGCCCTGGCCATCAAGCTCGATTCGCGCGGTCCGGTGCTGTTCCGCCAGCGACGCGTCGGGCTGGGCGGGGTCGACTTCGAGATACTCAAGCTGCGCACGATGCGTCAGGATGCCGAGGCGCACGGTGGGCAGCTGACGGTGGGCGCCGACCCTCGAGTGACCCGCGTGGGTGCGTTCCTGCGCGCCTGGAAGTTGGACGAGCTTCCGCAGCTGATCAACGTGGTAAGGGGCGACATGGCGCTCGTCGGACCGCGCCCCGAGGTGCCACGGTACGTGGCCCTCTACACCCCGGAGCAGCGCAAGGTGCTAATGGTGCGTCCCGGGATCACGGACCCTGCGTCTGTCGAGTTCCGCAACGAGAGCGAGCTCATGGCCCAACAGACCGACCCCGAGCGCTACTACCGTGAGGTGCTCTTGCCGCGCAAGCTGGAACTCAACCTCGAATACCTCGCTCGTCGCAGCCTTTCCGCCGACCTTGGGGTACTGTTGGCCACGGCCAGGGCCGTGCTCCTCGGCCGCGGGAGTTAGCATCCGATGCGAGGGAACTCACAGAACTGGCCGTCTCTAGCCGGCATATTGCCGCTCTCGGCGCGCGGAGCCGTGAAGCTCACCATCGACGTGAGTCTCTTCCTGGTGGCCACGCCGCTCGCGTTCGCGCTGCGTTACGACGGCGGCTTCGGTCCACCGGGGGCGCTACTTGTCGCGCTGGCCATCCTGGTGCCGTTCAAGGTGCTGGTGGACCTCCTGGCGGGCCTACCCAACCGGTCGTGGAGCGGACTGACGTTCCGCGATCTCGGCAGTCTCATCTTCTTGGGTCTGGCGGCCCTGCTCTTCGGCCTACTCTTCCTGGCGCTCTTCGGAGCCCGGCTGGGGGTCCCCAGTTCGGTGGCGTTCCTCGACGGCGCCATCACCTTCACGCTGATGGCATCGGTTCGGGCCTTCACCCGCTACCGCCACGAGCACTTCACGGCCCGCATCGTGGGGCCCGACTACCGCAAGCGCGTCCTGGTCGTCGGCGCCGGCGAGGCCGGCGCGCTCGTCGTGCGCGAACTGCACAAGCACCCCGAGACGGGCATGCTGCCGGTCGGGTTCCTCGACGACGACCCTCGCAAGCAGGGCCAGCGCGTCTCCGGCGTGTTGGTCATGGGTCAGGTCGACGACGCGGCCGAGGTCATCGTCAACCAGAACATCGACGAGGTGCTCATAGCCATGCCGTCGAAGGGTGGTCGCACGGTTCGCAACGTGCTCGACCACGTTCGCGAGGCACGGCCCAACCTCGTCTACAAGATCGTTCCCGGCATGTACGAGGTGCTCTCCGGTCGGGTGGACGTGCGGCGCATCCGCGAGGTCGACATCGACGACCTGCTCGGCCGCGACCCCATCAGGCTCGACACGGACGCCATCCTCGGCTACCTGGGCGGCAAGCGCGTGATGATAACGGGCGCGGGCGGCTCGATCGGTTCGGAGCTGGTGCGGCAGATCTGTCGCTTCCACCCCGCCGAGCTGATCCTGTTCGGCCACGGCGAGAACAGCATCTACTCGCTCGAGCGCGAACTCGACCGCGACTGGCCCGGCGTGCAGTACCACGGCGTGATCGGCGCCATCCAGAACGGCGCGCGCCTCGACTACGTCTTCTCGCGCTACCGGCCCGACATCGTGTTCCACGCCGCCGCTCACAAGCACGTGCCGCTCATGGAGGAGAACCCGGAGGAGGCCGTGTTCAACAACGTGATCGGCAGCCGCAACCTCATCAACCTGGCCCTGAAGCACGGCGTGACTCACTTCGTCAACATCTCGACGGACAAGGCCGTCAACCCCACGTCGGTGATGGGCGCAAGCAAGCGGATGGTTGAGTTCCTGGTGCAGGAAGCCGCCCGCCGCGCCGGACCCGGCCAGACGTTCGTGTCGGTGCGGTTCGGCAACGTGTTAGGCAGCCGCGGCAGCGTCATCCCGATCTTCAAGAGCCAGATCGCCGCGGGCGGACCCGTCACGATCACCCACCCCGACATGGTCCGCTACTTCATGACCATCCCCGAAGCGGCCCAACTCGTGCTGCAGGCCTCCGGCAACGGTCGCAACGGCGAGGTCTACATCCTCGACATGGGCGAGCCGGTCAGGATCGTGGACCTGGCGCGCGACCTGATCCGCCTGTCGGGGTTCGAACCAGACGTCGACATCCCCATCCGCTACACCGGCATGCGGCCCGGGGAGCGGTTGGTGGAGGAGCTGATGACGGAGAAGGAGCGCACCTCGCAGACGTCACACGAGAAGATCTTCGTGGCGCGGACCGAGCCCGTCGACGCCGAGGCCCTCAACTCCACCATCGAGGCGTTGCAGAGCGCCGCCATGAGCTCGAACCACGCGCGCATCAGGGCGCTGTTCGAGGGGTTCCTCGAGGGCTGCCACTTCACGCCGGTGGTGCCAACGAAGTCGAGCAGCAGCAGCTTACCTGCGCCGGACTCGGGCCCGCCTTCCTGAGTCCTCGCGGCGCCCTGGCCGGGCCCGCCTTGCCGGCAGATCGCGGCGCAGCCCGGGACGTCCGCCGAGCAGCGCACGACCGGGTACCATTCAGCCATGATCTTCCACACCGTCCAGGGCGAGCGCGTTCCGGCGCTCGGCTTCGGAACCTACCTGCTCAAGGGCGACGACTGCGTCGAGGGCGTGCGGCACGCCCTCGAGCTCGGTTACCGCCACATCGACACCGCGCAGAGCTACGAGAACGAAGCCGAGGTCGGTGCCGGCCTGGCGGCCGGCGGCGTGCCTCGCGCCGACGTCTTCCTCGTCTCCAAGCTCAGGCCGTCCAACTACCGGCGGGCGGAGGCGGCAACGCTTGAGAGCCTGCGCGCCCTCGACGCCGACTACCTCGACCTCATGCTCCTCCACTGGCCGAAGGACGATGAGTCCGTCGAGGTCGCCTTGAGCGCCCTGCGGCGGCTGCAGGAGGAGGGCGCCGTACGCCACATCGGGGTTAGCAACTTCCCGACCGCCTCGGTCCAAGCGGCCGCGGCGGCGGCACCGCTCTTCTGCAATCAGGTCGAGTATCACCCGTTCCTGGCGCAGACCAAGGTGTTGGCCCAGGCCGCCGAGCTCGACCTACTGGTCACCGCCTACAGGCCGCTAGCGAAGGGCCTGGCTGCTGCCGAGCCCCTCCTGCAGGAGCTCGCCGCCAAGTACGGCAAGACCGCGCAGCAGGTCACACTGAGGTGGCTCGTCCAGCAGCCGCGCGTCGCCACCATCCCCAAGTCGGCCGACCCAGGGAGGCGCGCAGGGAACCTCGACATCTTCGACTTCGAGTTGACCGCCGCGGAGTCGGCCGCCGTCTCCGGGCTGGCGCGCGGGAAGCGCCTCATCGACCCTGAAGGGGCCCCCGAGTGGGACGCATGAGGGTCCTCGTGACGGGCGGCGCGGGCTTCATCGGTTCGCACATGGTGGCGGCGCTACTGGCTCGCGGCGCGAGCGTGTCCGTGCTCGACGACTTCTCGACCGGCAAGCGGGCCAACCTGCCCGCCGACGGCGACCTCACTGTCACCGAAGGCGACGTCGCCGACCCGGCGGCGGTGGAGGCCGCGCTGAGTGGCTGCGACGCGTTCGTGCACCTCGCGGCGGTGGCTTCGGTCGAACGGTCGGTACGCGAACCGCTCGTGACACACCGCACGAACCTTCAGGGGAGCATCCAGCTCTTCGACGAGGCGGCACGACAGGGTGTGCGGCGCGGACTCTACGCGTCTTCGGCCGCGGTCTACGGCGACTCGGCCGCGCTACCCCTGGCCGAATCCGAGCCGCCCAGGCCGTTGACCCCGTACGCCGCCGACAAGCTGGCGGGCGAGCACTACCTCGCCTACTACCACCGCGGTGGCCGCCTGAACGCCACGGCCTTCCGCTTCTTCAACGTCTTCGGTCCGCGCCAGGACCCATCGAGCCCCTACTCCGGCGTCATCAGCATCTTCCTGGACCGCGCTCGCCGCGGCGCCCCTCTGACGGTGTTCGGTGACGGGCTGCAGACCCGCGACTTCGTCTACGTGGGCGACGTCGTGAACGCCCTCATGGCAGCGTTGGCCGTTCGGGCAGCTCCGCGCGAGATGCCCGTCTACAACGTCGCCCGCGGCGAGCGGGTCTCGCTACTCGACCTGCTGGACGCAATAGGGCGCTTGGACGGGATCGCCGGTCCACTGACGGTGAGCCACGCCGCGGCCCGCGAGGGAGACATCAGGCACTCGCTGGCCGACACGGCGCGCCTGCGCGAGGCGCTGGGCTGGGAACCGCGCACGCCGCTGCTGGCGGGTTTGGCGGCCATCCTGGCGGAGTGAAGCAGGGTGTGTAGCGCCGACGGCGGAAGTGTGCCGTTCGCCGGTCAGGGCACGACCTTCGAGTTGATCGCCCACCAGTACCAGTTCTCGCCCTGCAAGCGGCTGAACGCGAGGCGCCCCAGCAAGGCGTCGTCGACCAGCCCGGGCACCTTGGAGTGCACCATCTGCAACGAGCCGCCGTTGTGGACGAGGGCCCCTTGCCTGTTCATCACCCCGCGAAGCCGCGGCTCGAGTCGCCCCGTGAGCGCACCGGCACCGCCCTCGTCGGCCTCACGGAACAGGGAAGCGACCACGCCGTCGAGGTGCTGCGGTTGGGCCTCCAGGTCGAAGACACGGGAGAGCCCACCGCGCTTCAGGTAGTAGACGTACCAACCCACCACGCCGCCTTCGCGCGTCACGAGTCGCGCCCTGAACTCGCCCTGCTCCACGATCTTCGCCATCTCCCCGAACTGCCAGGCCACGGCGGCCTCGCCGTACCGGGGCCACAGTCGCGCCCCCCCGAGCAGGGTGGGTGCCGCCGCCGCCAACGCCGCGGGCGTCAGCGCCTCCACGGCGTAGTCGCCTGCCGGTGCGGCAACCAGCCGGCTGGCCGCTAGACGCCTGGCGAAGGCGTCGCCGCCTCGCGCCAGCGGCGCCAGCAGCGGGTAAGCGGCGCGTACGGCGCCACGCGAAGCCGCCAAGGAGCCGAGGCCCAGTTCGCCGGGTCTGAGCACCTTGACCCACCGCAACGATTGGAGCTGAGCGACGCTGCCGCCGAGCAGCTCCCAGATGCGCTCGAACTTCACGTGGCCGCCGTCGGTGAACGTGAACGCCTGCGGTCCGGCCATGAACTTGCGCAAGAGGAACGCGGCGACCGTCGTCGATGCCTCCGGCGCGACGACCGAGGGGAAGACGCCCGCCAGCTTCCGCTCCTCGCCGTCGACGGTGACGGGCATGACCGTCACGCCCAGGAAGCCGAGCATGGTGCCCGCACCGTCCTCCGCCACGAGCGGTGTCACCTCCGCGTCGGCATTGGGGTTCTGCACGTACATGCGGTCCACGAGATCGACGAGGCCCGGGTCGGGGACGCGCGACTTCCCCCTGAACCAGTACTGCCATAGCGACGCCACGGCCGGGGCGTCGGCCGGGACGAAAGGTCGGATCTTCATGGGACCGGTCGCACCGTCCTTCAGTCGCCCTCGACCACTAGCCTTGGCGGGGCGTGCAGGTACTGACTCACACGGCGTTTGCCGGCGATGTCCTGGAAGACGCGCTCGACCTGCTCGGCCGTCAGGCCCAAGCTTCGCGCCACGGTGGTAGCGTCTACCCCGTTGTCGACGGCGTAAAGGCACAGGTCCATCTCGTCGTAAGGAAGCGAGAAGTAGAACTCCCTTTGGCTCTGCGGCATCGAGTAGGTGTCGGTGGTGGGTGGACGCGAGCGGATCTCCTCGGGCACGCCCAGCACCTCGGCGAGCTGGTACACCTGAGACTTGTAGAGGTGGGCGATGGGCTTCACGTCGGCCGCACCGTCGCCGTTCTTGACGAAGAACCCCTGGTCGAACTCGAGTCGGTTCGGCGTTCCGAGCACGGCGAAGTTGAGGCGATCGGCATGGTAGTACTCGAGCATCTTGCGCGTGCGCTGCTTGAAGTTGGTGGCGGCGACCACCTGCAGGTACTCCGCGAGCGGCAGCCGCTCGCGCATCACGCGGCCATCCGGCGCCAACGCGACCACCGAGAAGATGCGGTAGGCGTCCGAATCGATCACGCTCGGTAGCACGATCTTCGCCTTCCAGCCCGGACCGTAGTCCGGGATCACGCGCTTGAACGCCTCGTCGCGGCGGCGGTAGCATCCCACGGCGTCGAGGATGGGCGTTATCTCCTCCAGGACGGTGCCTATCCCGGCGCTCTCGGCCGCCAGCCGGCTAAGCATGAGAGTGTCCGGCGAGGAATCGGCTTCGGGCATCAGAACGCCCAGAACGTTGTCCGGGCCGAAGGCCCGCGCGGCGAGGGCCGCGACGACGCTCGAGTCGATGCCGCCGGAGAGCCCGAGGACGCCGCCCTTGCGCCTGAAGCCGCGGACCTCGCGCCTCATCCCTTCGGTGATGGCGGCCACGGCCGCCTCGGGGTCCGGCAGGCGCAGGACGTGCGGACCGAACGCGTCAGTCACGCTTCGTCGCCAGGCGCCGCTCGACGTACGCCACGATGCGCGACACGCTGTCGAGGTTCTCCGGCAGGGTGTCCTCGTCGGGAATCGTCACGCCGAAGCGCTCTTCGACGAACATGATCAGTTCGAGGACCCCCATCGAGTCGAGGACACCCGCTTGCGTGAGCGACTCGTCGGCGCCTAGGCCGGCGCCGCCGTCGTCCAGGATGAAGTTGTCGGCGAGGAAGCGACGGACCTCGCGTTCGGTGTCGTTGGTGGTTGTCGTGTCGGCTGGCATCTTGTCACTCCTCGTTCTCGGTCGTTCGCGCTCACGCCGGGCCTGGCGCAGGCGTCATAGTGCGGGTCAGGTCTGCTCCAGGAGGCTCTTCTTGCGTACCTTACCCGTGGCGGTCTTCGGAAGGTCGCCAACGAACACGACGTCGCGGGGCACCATGAAGCTCTCCAGGCGCGCCATGGCCTCCCGCTTGAATGCCTGTTCGCTCAGCGAGGCGCCGGCGTCCAAGACGACGTACGCTCGCACCGCCTGCCCGAGCAGGTCGTCCGGCACGCCGACGACGGCCACCTCCCGCACTCCCGGCACGCCGGCCAGCGCGTTCTCCACTTCCACCGGGCTGACCTTCTCGCCCCTGCTCTTGATGATGTCGTCCGACCGGCCCATGAAGTAGAGGAACCCTTCCTCGTCGGTGCGGAACCAGTCGTGCGTGCAGAGAACGCGCTCGCCAGGGTACTTTCCGGGCTTGAGCATGTGCTCCGTCTCGGCCGGGAGGTTCCAGTAGCCCATCATCACGTGCGGGCCACGGACGTAGAGCGTCCCGGTGACGCCGGGTCCCACGGGCCGGCCTGACTCGTCTAGGAGGTAGGTCTCTGTGCCGGGGATGGCCTTACCTACCGACGAGGGCTTGCCGAGGACGAGTTCGGGTTCCAGGTAGCAGACCCGCTTGCACTCGGTCAGTCCGTACATCTTGTAGACGAGCGCTCCGGGGCTCATCTCGAGTAGCCCCGGTACGTAGTCGTCGGGAAGGTGAGCGGCCGTGTTCGTGAAGCGCCGCACGCTCGGCATGGACACGGGCGAGTTGCGGTGAAGCGCGAGGAGGGTGGCGAACACGGTCGGCACGCCGGGGAACACCGTGACCCCCTCCTCCTGCACGCGCTTGACGATCGCCGCGGGGAAGGCGAACGTGCGCTCCAGCACCAGCGTCGCCCCCAGGTGGACCGCCATCAGCGCTTGGTAGAGCCCGTAGTCGAACGCGAGCGGGAGGAGGTTGAGGATGCGGTCCGTCTCGTCGAGCCGCAGGTACTCGACGAGGCTCCCCTGCGCGAAGACCATGTTCTGGTGGCTGAGCATCACCCCTTTGGGGTTGCCCGTGCTGCCGGAGGTGTAGACGAGGGCAGCGAGGTCTAGCGGGATCGTGCCAGGGTCCGCCACGCGCTCGTCGGCGGCCGTCGCCAGGGCGGCCAACGCGGGCCTCCCTGCCGCGTGGGCTGGCCGGGCATCGACCGGCTGCCCGGCGGGTCCAGATGCGTCCACCACCAGTCTCAACTCGGGCAAGGGTGAGGCCGGGTCGGCCACGACGGCAGAGACCGTCCGCCCCAGCCGCCCCTCGCTCAGCACGGCCACTGCGGCCGAGTCGGCGAGCATGTAGCGAAGCTTGTCTTCCTTCGTCTGGGGGTTGATGACGATGAAGGCGGCACCTGCGTACAACGCCCCGTATATGCCCACCACCGTGGTCGCGGAGTTCTCTAGGAAGATGGCCACTCGGTCGCCGCGGCGCACGCCGTGAGCCTGAAGCAGGCAAGCGAACCGGCGGGCCCTGGCGTGAAGCTCCGCGTACGTCACGCGCTCCTCTGCCGTGACCACTGCCACCTTGTCGGCATGTTCGGCCGCGCTGGCGGTCAGGCTGTCATGAAGCAGCCGCTTGTACCTTGGGTGCATCTGCTTGGACCTTCCCATCCTGGCGGCCACGGGCCTCCGGCCGCCCTCTGACCAAGAAGTCTAGCCCTCGCCTGTCACGACGCACTTACACCTTCCCCCAGCACGACGGTCCCGCGGTCCACGAGCCGCGTGGGCACGGCCGCGGGGGCCAGCACGGGGTGCCTCACGAGCGCGTCGTCGAGCAGCATGGTCGACAGCACGCCCACGAGCCCCATCTCGTCGCTCTCGCTCAGGCCCACCTCCGCGTAACGCGCCGCCTTCTTGGCCAGCTTCTCTACGTGCGGAGCGTTGAATAGGCCCGTCGACGCCACTCGTCCGGGCTCCAGTAGCGCCCCGACGTACTCGGGCGCCCCCGGCCCGAAGAAGGCTCTGAGGATCGGCGCACGGTACGGACGCTTGGGGCGTTCCGCGACCTCGGCGGGTACCACGCCGGCCAAGGACTTGCGCAACAGGTACTTCTCGTGGACGTCCCGAAGGCGCAGCCGCTCGGGCAGCGCCGCCGCGAACTCCGCCACGTTCGGGTCGAGGAACGGGAAACGCCCCTCCACCGAGTTGGCCATGAGCATCCTGTCGCCCTGCGAGTGCAGCAGGAACCCCGTCAGGAACGTGGCTATCTCCAGGTACTGCGCCTGGCCGAGCGGTCCCATCGTCGGGAACTCCGCGGGCAGGCGGTCGATCAACCGGGTCTCGGGGTCGCCCACCTCGCCCGCCCCAGCGAGCACGTCGGCGCCGAGGAAACGCAGGTTGCGGGCCGTGGTGCGGAAGCGCGGCCGGTGGCTGTAGAGCGGGTCGTCGAGATCGAGCATGCCGGCCTTGAAGAACTCGGCCATGAACCCACCACCCTGCTGAAGGTCGCGTGAAAGGTAGGGGTAGAGCTTACCGAGCAGGCGCGGCCGCAGGCTCGAGCCGGGGTCGCGCGCCCAGAAGCGCCTCACCATAGCCTCTTGGAAGATGTTGTAGCCGCCTAGCAACTCGTCCGAGCCCTCGCCGGTCAGGACGACCTTGAACCCGGAATCGCGCACGAAGCGCGATAGGAGCAGGAGCGGCCCGGGCGCCGTGCGCAGCATGGGCTTCTCCGCGTGCCTGACCACGGCTGGGAAGGCGCGTGCGACGTCGGCGTCGGAGACCGCGATGCTCCTCAGGTTGACGCCCAGCTCGGCGGCCATGCGCCGCTGGTACGGCGACTCGTCGAAGCGCTTGTCCTCGAACGACACGCTGAACGCCTCGAGCACGCCGCGGCTGTGCCGACGCGCCAGAGCCGTGGTGGCGCTGGAGTCGAGTCCACCACTCAGGTAAACGCCGACGGGCACGTCGGCCCGTAACCTGATCCGAGTCGCGTCGTCGAGCAACTGGAGGAGCTCCTCCTGCAACTCCTCCGGTGGCGCCACCCTGGCGCCGTCGCGCGGCCCGAAGCGGATGTCCCACCAGCAGACCGGCGTCTCCGGCCCGGCCTCGCCGACCCACATGTAGTGCCCGGCCGGAAGCTCCCTCACCCCCGGGAAGGCACTGCGATCCGGTTGCACGGCCCACAGCGTGAAGGTCTCGACGAGCGCGAACGGATCCAGCCGCCGCTCAGCACGAGGATGCCTCAACACGGCCTTCGCCTCGGAGGCGAACACGAGGTCGCCGCCCAGGTCCGCCACGAACAGCGGCCTGACGCCGAAGCGGTCGCGGGCAAGGAACGCCCGCCGCGTGAGGCGGTCGAAGACGACCAGGGCGAACTCGCCGTTGAGCCTGTCGAGGCAGCGCTCTCCCCACTCCTCGAAGGCGTGGACCACGACCTCGGTGTCCGAGCGCGTCCTGAAGGTGTGACCCAGGGACTCGAGTTCGACCATGAGCTCCGGGAAGTTGTAGATCTCGCCGTTCTGCATCACCCAGTAGCGGCCGCCCTCGTCGGAGATGGGTTGGTCGCCCCCGGCAAGGTCGATGATGGCCAGGCGTGTGTTCACCATGCCGAACCGACCGTCCAGGTAGAGGCCGACACCGTCCGGACCCCTGTGGGCCAACTCACCGGCCATCTCGAGGAGCAGCTGCTCGCTGACTCGGCCCGCCGCCTTGTAACATCCAGCTATCCCGCACATCCTCAGGCCCAGCTCCCTTGCTTGCCGACCGGCACCGCTATTCCGGTCAGTCACGAACCGTAGTGTAGAGTAGCCGTCCGCACGCTGTCGCACGGAGGTGCCACACTTCCCCACCCCGGGGCCGCTATGGGCAAAGCTGGTGCGGCCGCCATGTCGACGTCGTGACCGGCACGGATGCAGCAGAGCGGCCCCCCGGGTATCCTGTGCACATCACCCGAGAGGATAGGTAGGCATGCGTAGTCTCGAACGACCGACCACAGGCACCAACCCAGGGAGGGGCCGCGAACTCGGCCGCTACCTCACGTCCATCCTGCTCATCGCTGCCACCATCTGGCTAGCGGCCTGCGGCGGGGAGACCGTGACCCCGAGCGTCGTCAAGGTGGAGATCGACCAAGCGGATCAGACCGTCTCTGTCGGCCAGACCGTGCAGCTGAGCGCCAAGGTCACCGTGTTGGGCGGCGCCTCTCAAGCCGTCACATGGGCCAGTTCGCTGGAGGGTGTGGCCAGCGTCTCCGCCACCGGCCTCGTCACCGGCCAGGCGACGGGAACGGCCGTCATCACCGCGACCAGCGTCGGCTCGCCGAAGCGGACCTCGAGCATCGAGGTCACCGTGGTGGACGAGCCGGCGATCACGACCTTCACGGCCGCACCAGCCAGCATCGTGTCTGGCGGGTCGACCACGCTGGCGTGGTTGGTCACCGGCGACTACGACGACATCGCAGTCCTCGCAGGCACCACCGTCGAGGCCGAAGGCCTAGCGGCCACAGGCAGCAGGGTCGTCACTCCCACGGCAACCACCGAATACACGCTCAGGGTCACGCATCCGCTTGGCGATCCCGTCACGGCGACGGCAACTGTCACCGTCACGAGCCAGCCGGCCAACCCGACCATCACCGCCTTCGACGGTAGCGTCACGACCGGCAGCAGGGCACAACTCACGTGGACCGTCGCCGGCGCAAACACCGTCGAGTTGTACGCCGTGAGCACGGCGGACCCGACCGACGCCGTCCTGATTGACACCTACGCGGGCACCTCCTCCGGCGCCACGGTGCCGCTGCAGGCAAGCACGCACCAGGCTTTCCGCCTCGTCGCCAAGGGCGTGGGACCGGACGACACGGCCGACCGGGCGGCGCTACCGAACGTCGTCCTCAACGGCCTCGACTCCGACCCCTACAACCTGAGGGGCTGGGTAGCTGAACCTGTCGTGCCCGGTTCGCTCAGGGCCGTGATGGAGGCCGCGGCGTCCGGTTCGGTGATCGGCTTCGCGGCCGACGTCGACGAGATCGACGCGTTCGGGGTCGACATCATCGATATCGGTGGTTCGGCGCTGGACTCGCACCTCATCGCTCGACGGGACGTGACCATCAGCGGCCGCAGCGGTGACCCGGTCACCCTCAAGGGTCGCTCCGCCTGGCAGGCCGGCGACCCGGGTGACCCGTTCACGTACGGCTCCCGCGTGTTCTACGTCCCGGCCGGCGTGACCGTCACCCTCGAGAACCTGGTCATCACGGGCGGCTCCTTCATCTACACCGGCGCCGGCATCCACAACGCCGGTACCCTCACGGTCCGCAACAGCACGATCACCGGCAACCGCGCCTTCGGGACGGGCGGCGGGATCCGCAACCTCGAGGGCGCCACCCTGACGGTCGAGAACAGCAGCATCACAGGCAACAGAGCCGAGACCCTTGACGCAGAGATCGACTTCCCGTGGGACATCCGGGGCTCCGGAGGTGCTCCCGCGCAGTTCCCGGGCATCAACGGCTGGGGCGGCGGGCTGGCGAACTACGGCACGGCGACGGTCACCAACACCGTGATCGACGACAACTTCGCGCGGCAGGGCGCCGGCGGCATCTACAACATCGGCACGCTCACGCTCCAGGCCACCGACGTGACGGGCAACACCGCCGACCACGTCACCGGGTACCTGGAATCGGCTCCTAGCGACTACAGCGAGGGCGGCGGCGTGGCGAACTACGCGACGCTCACCTTCACGGGCGGTGAGGTGAGTGGCAACACCACAGCGGATCAGGGCGGCGGCCTCTACCACGGCAACAACGCCATCTCCACGCTGACCGACGTGAGCGTGATCAACAACGTCGCCGGGGTGGTCGGCACGACGGGCTACGGTGGCGGCATCATGCACCACTACTACACGGGGGAGATGGGGAACCTCGACCGCACGGGTGGGACCCTCACGGGTAACCTCCCGGAGAACCTCTTGTCCAGCGACGATGGCATCAGGCCTCTCGGCCTGGCGCCCGGCACCGCCAACCTCGACGCGCTCCCGGCAGGCGTAATGCCCGAAGGTCACAAGTTCCGCTGAACAGAGGATCACTGCGGTAACGCAAGGTATCCGCCACTCAGTCCCGCCCGGCCCAGCGCCGGGCGGGACTGTGCGATAACCGTCTCGGCTGCGCTCCTAACCCGACTCACATAAGATGAAGGTAACTTCATGCCGGACTTGCCACGCACCGGTGCGCAAGCACGGATGGAGGAAGGATGAACTCCTTCGGATTCGCGGCGGGTTGCGGCGCCGCCTACCGCCGAGCACTGCGACTCGCGACGACTAGAGGGGAAGCGTGACGCGCGCCTCCCGCATCCTCGCCGCAGCGCTGGCGTTCACGAGCGTCACGCTCTTCGCCGCCTGCAGCCAGGAAGCTGCCGAACTGCCCGGCACGCCAGACAAGGTTCAATGGGCCGAGATGGCCATAGGCTACGAAGACCCGGGGCAGCCGCAACTCGCGGCACTAACCCCTGCCGCCGAGTCCCCGACCATCATCAAGATCAGTGGTTCCGGCACGGACATATGGGACGAGCGTGATGAGTTCTACTTCGTCTACACCGCGCTCTACGGCGACGGCTCCCTGGGCGTGAGGCTCCACGACTTCTCGGTCGCCCACGCTTGGAGCAAGGCCGGGGTGATGATCAGGGAGAGCCTCGAGCCCGACGCGCGCAACGTGCTCATCCACATCAGCGGCCAGAACGGCTCCGTCTTGCAGGCAAGGCTGGACAGGGGCGCATCGACCACCAACAGCGCGGGTAGCGACCCGAGCATGCCGATCGGCGGTTGGATGCGGCTCACCCGGAGCGGCGATCAGATCGTTGGCGAGCTGTCCACTGACGGCGCCACGTGGCGCGAGCTCGGCCGTTACACGCTACCGATGGGTCAGCGCATGTACATCGGGCTGGCGGTCACTGCGCATGCTGCCGGCCAGACCGCCACCGCCTCGTTCTCCAACCTCGAGTACCGGCAAGGCAAGCAACAGGTACCCGCCGATCCGGGGCCGAAAGACCCACCGTCGCGCCCCAGCACACCCAACTACGTGGGAACCTGGGTGTGTCCCGACGCACCGCTCACGCCGCAGTACACACCGACGTACTTCGTCTCGACCACCGGCAGCGACGACAACGACGGCCGCTCGGCCGAGCGGCCGTTCCGCACGCTGCAGCGTGCCGCTAACGCCGTGAGCGCAGGCGACGTCGTCTGGGTACGCGGCGGGACCTACTCCTCCAACGTCTCCTTCCAGCGATCCGGCACTTCGTCGAACCCGATCGTCTTCGAGTCGTACCCCGGTGAGTGCGCCATCCTCGACGGGACGGGTCAGCAGGGCCACCAGAACGTCCGGTTCGAGGGCGCGAACTTCAACGTCTTCCGGAACTTCGTCGTCCGTAACAACCCTGCCCAGGGCATCCAGTTGATGAACTCTAGTGACAACGAGATCTCACACGTGCGTACCCACGGTAACGGCCTCAGCGGCATCCAGAACGTCTCGGGCGACCGCAACCACTTCTCGTACTTCATCACCCACGACAACTCGGATGGCAGCGTCGGCAACGCCGACGGAATCGGGCTCTCCTCGGGTCGCGACCACCGCATCGACCACTGTGTGGCCTACCGCAACTCCGACGACGGCGTCGACTCCTGGCTCTCCGTCAACAGCGTTATCGAACGTTGCGTCAGCTTCGAGAACGGACTCCAGGGGGGCGACGGCAACGGCTTCAAGCTTGGTGGCCGCAGCCAGACCGTCAACACCGTCATCCGCTACAGCATCTCGTTCGGCAACAAGGTCGAGGGCTTCAACTACAACTCGGGCAGCAACGTCACGCTCGAGCACAACACGTCGTACGACAACGGCATGTACGGCTACATCGTCGCCAACGGCCGCCTGCGGAACAACCTTGGTTTCGGCGACGCCAAACGCGTTTGGGAGGACGACGGTGGGAACCAACAGCAGACGAACTCCTGGAACGTTGGGGTCACCGACCCGAGCTTCATCAGCACCGACCCGAACTCACCCGACTTCCTAGCCCTGTCGGGCAACAGTAGCGCCATCGGCAAGGGTTCCGATATCGGCCTGCCGTACGAGGGCGCCGCGCCCGACCTGGGCGCCATCCCCCACGGCCACACGCTGGAATCGTTCCTGGGCATCCCACTGAGGGAGATCCTCGCCTACTGAGTGCCGCCCGGCGCCCGGGCATCTCCCAGCAACACCTCCAGGTACCGCGTCGTGATTGCAATCACCTCGTAACGGTCCGCCCAGCCCTCCGGAAGCGCCTGCACGGCGCCCCGGAGGGTTGTCATGATGGCGTCGGCCAGGGCGACCTCGTCATCGACCGGTACCAGCGGCGCCAAGGCACCCCCCTCAGTCACCTCGGCGGGTCCGCTCCGACAGTCGGTGGCCACCACCTTTGCTCCCACTGCCATCGCCTGGATGAGAACGTTAGGCAACCCCTCCCAACGCGACGACAACACGAACACGCCGCACCGCGCCATGTAGGAGAACGGGTTGGCCACGAACCCGGGCAGGGCGAAGTCGCCTTCCACCCCGAGAGCTCGTGCCAGTTCGCCCAAGGCGTCGCGCTCCGGGCCCTCGCCCAGGATCACCAGCCGGCACGGGGTGGCTGCGTGCACCGATGCGAAAGCACGGAGCAACGTGTCGAACCCCTTCTGCTCAGACAGCCTCCCCACGCCCAGGACCACCGGCGGTTGGCCCACGGCGAACCACGGGTGATCTAGTGGCTCGCGAGCGCCGTCCATGACGCGCTGAGTGACGACCGGGTTGGCTATGACGGTCACGCTTCCCGGGGAAAGTCCCAACTCGCCCTCGAGGCTCGCGGCGACGCCCCGAGAGACGGCTATCACCGCGTGGGCCCACCGGTACGTAACGCGCATTAGCTCGCGCACCGCCCGCCCCTTCAGCCCCTTAGTGTCCTCGCTGACGGTGTTCGCCTCACGCACCACGACGCGAACGGATCCGACCAACCGACCCGCCACGACCGCGAGCACGTTCGTGTGCTCTAGCGTCGTTAGGAGCGCCCGTGGCCGGTAGCGCCGCAGGTACGCGACGAGCGCCGGGAGCGCGACGGCTGCCCTCCTCCTCTTCAGTTCCACCAACCGCACGCCGCCGCCGACCTCGTCGAGGACCGCCCCATCGCGGTTCAAGACGATCATGTCGACCGTGTGACCGCGCCTGGCGGCTTCGCGCGCCAGGTCCATTACGACCCTCTCCGCGCCTCCCCCCATCAAGGACGGAAGCAAGAAGGCGAGGTCGGGTCGCTCTTGCCCATCGCCTCGCGCCTTCATGCCGCGCCGCCGTCGACCTGTCTTGTCAGTACCACGCGCTCAGGATACCGTCGCGCCGGCTACACCCTTTGGGAGAGTAGCCGGCGCGACGCAAGCTGTCTTGGATCCTAAGGGCCCTTCGCCCGGCTGCCGCGCCTGTCTACCTCGCTGCGGCCAAGACGGGGCCGCCGAGAGCGGCCCTCACGAGCTCGGCGAGCGGGTTGGTCGAGTCGAGTAGGTCCGCGATCGTCGCGCCGTACTGCAGCGCCCCGAGGTCCGGCGCGCCGCCTGCATACGGGAGGCCAACGTCGACGCCGGCTTCGATGGCAGGGCTACCTGCGGACAGCGCCAAGAAGTCGGGGCTGGCGCGGTCCGTGCTCTTGAAACGCGCGTCGCCGATGCCGAGTTCCCAGCTGTTGGACCGGGAATCCGCGCCGCTCACCAAGTTGACCCTACCGTTGATGGAGAGGTTGTTGCGGAGGGTGACGGTGCTCCCCACGTCGAACGAGGACCCCGAGTTTCCGAACGCGGTGTTGTTGTAGAGCGTGATGAAGCGGCCGCTGTTCTGGCTGAAGCCGGTCGCCTTGTTCGCGAAGGCGATGTTGAACCGCGCCACCGTGTAGTTGGCCTCGCCGTTGCCCCCCAGCTTGAAGCCGTTACCGTTGCCGTTGGCGCCGCGCCCGTTGTCGAAGCTGATCGAGTGCTCGATGAGCGTGTTGGTGGAGCGCCAGGCGTCGATGCCGTCATCGGAGTTGAAGTAGCTGATCACGTGGCTGATGACGTTGGAATCGCCGGCCGAGATGCCGAGCCCGTCCGCGTCCTCCCCGACCTTGCCGTTGCCGTTCACGGTATCGAAGTTGTCGTAGGTGACTATGTACTCGTAGCGGTTGCGGTTCCCGCTGTAGTTCTGGATCCCGCTACCGTTGTTGCCATGCGTGACGATGCCGTGGAACAGGTTGTCGTTGGAGTCGCGTACGAAGATCCCCTGCTGCGGGCTGTTGCGGACCTCGAAGTTCACGAAGTGATTGAACGAGACGGCGTCTACCCACACGCGATCCTGGCTGGAGCCTCGGGCACGGTCGGAACCGTCCAGCACCGCCGTCTCACCCGGGTACGAGGCCCAGACGATCGGTTGGGCGGCGGTGCCGGAGGTCTTGAAGTGGACGTTGATCGGGTAGGTGCCGCCGCGAATGTACACAACGTCTCCCGGCCTTACCAACGCCGCCGCCTGAGTGATCGTGCGAAGCGGCGCGGAGGAGCTACGACCCGAGTTGGCGTCGTTGCCGTTGGGAGCCACGTAGAGGGTGGCTGGCGGCAGGTCGTAACCCCCACCGGGCGCCGGGCGCGGCGGCGTTGGGGTCGGCGGCGTGGGGGTCGGGGTGGGTGTCGGGGTGGGGCTCGGATCCGGGGTGGGCACCGGCTCCGGTGCGCCCGGGTCGTCGCCAGGATCGTCGGTTGGGCGTCCGATGCCATGCTCGAGGTCACCGAACGTGGCGGTGGCGATCTCGCCGCGGGCGTGGGCCGTCACCGCGACACCGATCAGGACGTCGTCGCCGAAGGGAAGCTCGTACCGACCGAGTTCGCTCCACGTCACCCCGTCGCGCGACAGCTCACCGATGACGGTGTCGCCCACCCTCGTCAGCCGTACCCAGCCCCCCGGGGTCATGGTGGTGTCGTGCCCGGCGCTGTTAACGGTGCTGGCACCACGCGTCATACGCGCCTGCAGCACGGATCCGTTCTGGTTGCTGATATGCAGGAGGACGTTCGGGGCCGAGGGGTCCAGGCTCTCCCGCAGCATCACGCCCGCTTTGGCCCACGGATCCACGGCCCGGAAGTCTTTGACACGCACCGAGATGAACCCGTCACCCTCGAGCCGTGTGTAGACGAAGAAGAACTCGTCACGCTCGTCCCAGATGTCGGTGCCCGAGCCTTGGACCTGGAAGTCCGCGCTCGTGGCTGACGGCTCCAGCGTGTTCGCGTCGTAACCGACCGGACTCCATTCCCAACTCGCCTCTTTGGGCGGATCTGCGGGCGGGTCGCTCGGCGTCTGCGGCGCCGGCGTCATCTGGCTGCAAGACGCGAGGAACATGAGGCCAGCGGCGACCATGAACCCCTTGACCACGTTCTTCGCCGAACGAGTGGACGCTCGAACGGCGTCCTGCGTCGGGTTGCTCGTCGTTCGCATCCGAACCAACTCCCATGGTTTGGATGCAACCTGCCTTCACTTCATCCGGTCGGTTGCATCACTGGCTCCCCGTGCCCCTTGATGCCCAAGTCGGGATCCACGGTTCATCGCCTCCGGACACCTGATCGGCGTCCACGCATGTGGGTGCTTCAACTCATGTCGGTAGCTTGCAAGCACTCGACCGGTTGCGCTACTGGCTCCGCGTACGCCAAGCGCCCACGTTGCGGCGCACGCATCTCAGCCTCGAGTAGGGGGCCTCCACGGCCGCCCGTGACGATCACGGTAGTACGGGTAGGTGAGAGGAGCTTATGGTGCCCGTCTCATGTGGCGCTTCTCTCAGAGGCCGATGTCCGCAAACTCGCGGGCGAGCGTTGTACTCTCCGTAGTTGACATGTGCGGCATCACCGGCTACGTCGAGACGCATGGCTTCGATTCCGGCAAGGCAGAGGCGACCATCTATCACATGGCCGCGAAGCTCGCGCACCGGGGCCCCGACGACAGCGGCCATTGGATCGACGCAGACCACGGCGTGGTCCTAGGGCACCGCCGCCTGGCGGTCGTGGAGTTGTCCGAGGCAGGTCGCCAGCCAATGGCGTCGGCCAGCGGACGTTACGTCATGGTGTTCAACGGTGAGATCTACGACCATGAGGCCCTTAGGGCCGCGGTGAGGCCCGCGCCGGCGTGGCGGGGCCGCTCCGACACGGAGTCGCTGCTCGCCGGCTTCGAAGCGTTCGGGATAGCGGCGACGTTCGCCCGCTCCACGGGGATGTTCGCTGCGGCCGTGTGGGATCGCGAGGCGAGGAGGCTGACTCTGGCCCGCGACCGCTTGGGCGAGAAGCCCCTCTACTACGGTTGGCAGGGCTCCACGTTCCTCTTCGGTTCGGAACTCAAGGCGCTGGCAGCCCATCCTGACTTCCAGGGCCACGTGGACGATCCGGCGCTTGCGGCCTACTTGAAGTACGGTTACGTGCCGGCGCCACACTCCATCTACGACGGCATAAGGAAGCTACTACCCGGCACTACCCTAACCTTGGCGCCGGCGCAGCGGCAGGTGGACCTCGTGCCGGACGCGTACTGGTCGTTGGCGGCCGTGGCGGAGCGCGGAGCAGAGCGGCCGTTCTCGGGTAGCGATGAGGAGGCCGTCTCCGAGTTGGAACGGCTGATGGAGACCGCCATCCGGGGCCAGTTGATGTCGGACGTGCCGCTGGGCGCCTTCCTGTCGGGGGGGATCGACTCGAGCGCAGTCGTCGCCCTGATGCAGCGCGTCGGCGGTAGCCCCGTCCGGACGTTCACCATCGGGTTCAGCGAGACCGCGTTCGACGAGTCTCGAGCGGCCCGCGACGTTGCACACCACCTGGGCACCCACCACTCTGAACTCCTGGTCACGCCCGCCAAAGCGCTCGAGGTCATCCCACGCCTCCCCACCATCTACGACGAGCCGTTCGGCGATGCATCCGCCATCCCGACCTGGCTACTGGCCGGGTTGGCGAGGCGCGAGGTCACGGTGGCGCTGTCTGGTGACGGCGGCGACGAGCTCTTCGCCGGCTACGGACGCTACCGACGCACGAGCCGGCTGTGGTCGCGCGTGGCGTCCTTGCCGCCGCTGGCGAGACGCGCCGGCGGCCTGCTCCTCTCGGCCGTGCCCGACGCGCTCATCCAGCGCGGCATGATGCGGTACTCGGTGGGCGACTTCCCTAACCTGTTCTCCGACCGGGTACGCGGCTTCCGCACGGCGTTCGCTGCCGATCAGGTCGACGCTCTCTACGACGTGCGCGTCTCGAACTGGCCCGACCCCGCCTCGGTTCTGAAGACAACCACCGTGCCCAGTACCGCCTACGCGGCCTTGACGCCGTTCCCGCGCGCCCAGCCGACCGAGCGGATGATGGGGTTCGACACGCTGAGCTACCTACCCGATGACGTGCTCGTCAAGGTGGATCGAGCTGCGATGGCTCTCTCCCTCGAGACTCGCGTTCCGCTGCTCGATCACCGCGTCGTGGAGTTCGCGTGGTCGCTGCCCCACCGCTTCAAGGTGCGAGACGGTGAGGCCAAGTGGCTGCTGAAGCGAGTCCTCCACCGACATGTGCCGCCGGACCTGGTCGACCGGCCGAAGCAGGGGTTCGGCGTTCCCATTCACCAGTGGTTGCGAGGCCCGCTCCGTACCTGGGCGGAGGACCTGTTGGCGACCGACGCGCTGGAGGGGCGGGGCCCGTTCAGAGCGGCGCCGATCCGCGAACTCTGGCAGCAGCATCTAGCCGGGCGTGCCGACTGGCAGCACCGCCTTTGGCCCGTGCTCATGTATCAGGAATGGGACCGCACGCGCCGTGGGTGACGCGCCGGCCGGTCACGGCAGCCGCTAGGCCCGATCCGGCGCCGGCAGGAGCTTGCGGTGGGCATCCCAGAAGCGTTCCGCCACGACGCGCATGTCGTACCCCTGTTCGACGCGCTCGCGCCCCGCTGCGCCGAGCCTGCCTCTGGCCTCGGGGCCAAGGCGCTGCATGGCGCCGATGGCGGCCGCCAACGACGGCGCGCTGCCTGGTTCGGCAAGGAACCCCGCCCCGTCCACGATCGCCGGCACGTCCGAGACCTTGGTAGCCACCACCGGCTTGCCCATCGCCATGGCCTCGATGACGGCGTTGGGCGCGCCTTCCACCTCCGATGACAACACGAGGTAGTCGACGTCCGCGAGGAAGGCGGGCACGTCGTCGCACGTACCGACCAGTACGACGTGCTCACTCAGCCAAGCGTCTTCGGCGACTCTGGAGCGAACCGCGTCCGCCTCGGGTCCGTCGCCCGCGAGCACCAACCGGTCAGGGCGCTGTGCCTCGGGGAGCAGCATGAGCGACTCCAGGAGCAGGTCGAGGCGCTTCACGGCGTGGAAACGCCCGACGAAACCCGCCACCGTCTCCTCCGCCCGCTTCCTGAACTCGCCCCTCGGGAGGACCCTGTCGGGGTCGAACCGCCCTAGGTCGACGCCGGACGGCACGACGGTGATGCGCTCGGCCGGGACCCCTTTCCTCTTCAAGCGTTCGGCGATGGCGTGGGCATTGGGGAGGAACCGTTGGGTGTGGCGGTCGAGGAAGGGGCGCAGGCGCAGGTGGACGCCCGTCCCCTCCTCGACCACGGACCGGTCCGATTGGACGATGGCCGGTACCCGCGCCATCACCCCCGCCAACCGCCCCCACGCGCCCGTCGAGGAGTCGAGCATGGCGTGTAGAACGTCGGGGCGAGAACGTCGCACTTCCCTAAGGAGGCGGGTGAAGAAGCGAGGGAACGACGTCTGCTCACGGTCTATCAACGTGTTCCTCACGCCTAGGTCGGCGAAGCGGCGGACCACCTCCGGCGAGCGCGGGGGCAAGAACGTGATCGTCTCGAGTCGGTAATCGGCGGCCCACGCTGGGCGATCGGCTATCAACGACGCCAGCTGCAACTCCGTGCCCCCAACGGCGTAGCTTGCCATGATGAAGAGCACCTTGGGCGCGCGCGAGCCGCCTTCCGGCCGAACGGGTGAGTGCATCGACTCACAGGATACGCGCCCACGGCGCACCACGGCCCGCCCCAGTCGGTCGGCGCGCGGCCGCCGGCACGCGGAGTAGAGTACCTCCGGTGTCGACCGCCAGGCTCCCCTCCTCCGACGCGGTCCCGGTGCGCGGCCGGGATGTGGGCCTGATCGTGTGGCTGGTAGCCGGCGCCGTGGCCGTCGGGGTCCTTGCCGCGTTCTCCGCCGAGGTGGCGCTGGGCACCGCGGTCGTCGTCGCCGTGACGCTCCTCTTCTTCCGTAGCACCTACAAGTCCGAGATCATCGTCGGCCTCTACTGGCTCGCCTTCTGCGTGTACGAGACGATCGTCAGCGGCTTGAGCATCACGGGCTTCTTCTACCCGTTCTACGCCGCGTTCCTGGTGAGCATCGTGGCCGCGGTGGTAGGTTCGGGCATCCGGGCACGCAACTCGTTCTTCTGGCTCCTCGTCGGATTCCTGCTCGTCGTCGCGGCGTCGTTCGTGGGTTTCATGCAACCGATCGGCTTCAACGTGATCCAGCGGGTGCTCGCCTACCTCATCGGGGCTGCCGTCTTCCTTCAGTTCCGGTCGCGGGGCGGCCTCGTCGTCGTGGCTGCAGCTGCCGGGCTCACCTCGCTCGCCCTGGCGACGTGGGTGGTGATCAGCGCAGTCCAGGGAGGCTTCGCCTACCGCGGCGACGTGAGCGTGAACGAGAACGTGGTGGCGTTCTACGTTGGGCTCGGCTTCGTGGTGATGGTGGCAGCGACACTGCGGACTCTCGGGGCGCCCGGACGCAAGTGGCTAGGTGTCGGGCTGCTCGTGCTGACGGGTGGCGCAGCCTACGCGCTGCTGTTGTTGGCATCTCGCGGCATGGCTATCGCGGCCGCCCTGGCGCTGGTGGCCCTCATCGTGAGGATCGGACTCCAGGATTGGCGCCTCCTCCTTCCGGTGCTGGCCCTGTTGGCGGTTTCGGGGGCGGGGATGCTGCTTCCGGGCGGCGAGGGCCTCGTTCAGCGGTTCACTAGCGAACGCGTGGAATCGGGTGGGAGCCGCACCCCGATCTGGCAAGTCGTGTACGACGGTTACCGCGACGGTAACCTGATGGAGCTGGCGCTCGGCAACGGTTTCGAAAGCAGCGAGGACGTGGTGGAGCGCGGCTTCGGCACGCTCACGTCGACACACAACGCCTACCTGGAGGTGCTCTACGAGTTCGGCATCGTCGGCCTCGCGTTGTTCCTAGCGTTGCACCTGGCGCCCATCGTGGTCTCGTGGCGCGTGCGGGGCACCTTGGGGTTGGTGATGTACGGCCTGGCGTTCTTCCTCCTCGGCGCCGACGTGACCTCCACCGCTCCCGACGGGTTCCTCTACTGGACCGCGTTGGCGTTCGTCCTCGCCATAGGCACTTGGGCCACGAACGCTGCGACGCCGCGCGCCGGTTCCCAATCAGGCGCTGCGGCGCCGCGCGGCCAGAAGGCGCCCACCTAGGAGCACTAGGGCGACACCCAGCGCGTACACCACCACGAAGACGAGCATCTGGAGGTCGCCCTCGGCCAGGTGGCAGGGTCTCACGACCGCGGCGGTCAAGCGGGAGGCGCCCCAAGCGGCGGCAGCCAGGGCGGCGGCTGCCGCGAAGGCTTCGGAGCGCAGCGCGGTCAGCCGCCTATCGCGGGTAAGGAAGTAGAAGGCGCAGGTGCCGGCGTTACTCACCACTGTCGCCGTCGCCACCCCTAGCATCCCGAAGTCCTTGACGAGCGCGAGGCTCAGGCCTACGTTGACGACCGCACCGACCAGCGCCACGGTAGAGAGGCGCGCGAAGCGTTTCTCGAGCTCCAAGTGGCGGTTCAGGTAGGACGAAAGCCCGCGGAGCCACATCGCCCCGGCCACGAGCGGTATCACGGAGCTCGCGTCGCGGTACTCCGGGCCGGCCAACAGCCGCGTGACGTCGGCGCTCGACACGATCAGGAACAAGACCGGCCCTACCGTGAGGAAGGCGTAGATGCGCTGCGCGTCGCGAAGGGCCTCACGAGCCGGCGCCACGCCGCCCTCCCGCCAGGCGTTCAACACGCTCGGCCAAGCCATCATGAACACGGCCTGGGTCAGGCTACCCACCAGGCGTTCGCCGATGGAGTAGCCGACGCTGAACACGCCGACCACGGCCGTCCCGAGGAACCCTTCCAAGATGAGTCGGCTAGCTAGGTTGTCGAGCCAGGCGGCCACCGAGAACGGTAGGGCCGCGGGCCCTGCCCTCAAGGTCTCGCCGACGCCGACGCGATCGATGCGGATAGGTCCGGTGAGCCGCCGCCACAGTACGGGCACCGCGAACGCCGCGCCCACGAGGTAGGCGGCGGCCATGGCGGCGAAGAGGAGTTCGGCCTCGACGAAGCCGGCGTACAAGCCGCCGAGGGTGGCGCCGAACCGCACCAACCCGGAGCCGATCTCCGCCACCGTGAACGCCGTGCTGCGCTCTTCTGCTCTAAGGAGCGTGACTGCGTAGCCGTACTGATCGCCGATGATGAGCATGATCCCTGCGGCGAGCAGCACATCAAGGCTCACGACCATGAATCCGCTCCACTGCAGCGCCAGTACGACGACGGCATAGAGCGCGGACGCCATGACCGCCTGGGCCAAGGTGGTGCCAAGGTAGAAACCGCGCGTCGTGCCGCGGCCGCCGGCGTCGTAGTAGAGCCTCAGACCGACATTGCGCACCCACCCCGAGCCGAACATGCCGACCAGCCCCGAGATGGAGAGGGCCAGCGCGTACTCGCCGTACTCGACCGGGTCCAGGAACCTGGTGACCACGGGGAGTAACAGGAACGCCAGGCCCTGACCGAAGACGACCGTGAGCAGGTACTGGACGGTCCGCTTGAGTTTCGGGTTCATGGTGGTCTGCGCACGCTCCAGGGGCCGCCCCGCATGCGGGGCGCGCAGCATTCTACGTCGGCGGCGCCGATGCCGACTCCTGGCCCTGCGGAACTACCGCGGTAGGCGCGCGGTTCGTGGACGATTCCGCCGGACGAGGGCGATGCTAGACTGCCCAACGTCGCCGTCAGCGGTTCCGGGCGCTGCGCCAAGGCGAGATGGGGTATAGATGGCAGCCGACGCTCGGCCCCTGCGGATTCAGTTCGTCACCACCTCGCTCATGCTCGGCGGGGCGGAGGGCCAAGTGTTCCTCTTGGCTGCAGAGGCCAAGCGCCGCGGCCACGAAGTGTCGATGGTCACCATGCGCGACCCGGAGGCATTCGAAGACGAGCTCCGGACCCTTGGCATACCTCTCCACAGCCTGGCGATGCGGCGCGGCGTGGGCGACCCCCGTGCGCTGGTGCGCTTGGCACGCCTGGTACGAGCGGAGCGGCCTGACGTGGTGCATAGTCACATGGTCCACGCCAACCTGCTGGCGCGCCTCACGCGGCTCCTGGCGCCTATGCCAGTCCAGATCTCGACCGCTCACAACCTCACCGAGGGGGCGCGGTGGCGGGAGATCGCCTACCGGCTGACCGACCCGCTTTGCGACCTGACCACCAACGTCTGCCACGAGTGCGTGGAGCGCTACGTCGCGGCGGGAGCGGCGCCAAGGGGGCGCATCCGCTACATGGCCAACGGGCTCGACGTCGCGAGGTTCGATCCGCGTCCGGGTAGACGCGAAGCGAAACGGCAGGAACTGGGCATCGACGCCGACACGTTCCTGTGGCTAGCCGTGGGCCGTCTCGAGGAGCAGAAGGACTACCCGAACATGGTGGCCGCCGTGAAGCACCTAGTCGAGGATGCTGGCTGCGCGAGACGGCGCTTCGCCGTGTTGGTCGCGGGTTCCGGCGACCAGCGCAGTCGCCTCGAGCAGCAGGTGGAGGCTGCGGGGTTGGCCGCGACCGTGACGTTCCTGGGCGACAGGGCCGACGTGCCCGACCTCATGGCCGCCGCGGACGCCTACCTCATGTCTTCCGCCTGGGAGGGGATGCCGATGGTCCTGCTCGAGGCGGGAGCCGCGCGTCTCCCCGCCGTCGTCACCGACGTCGGCGGCAACGACGAGGTGGTGTCGGACGGCGCCAGCGGTTACGTGGTCCCGCCTCACGATTCGGCCGCCCTCGGCGCGGCCATGCAGCGCCTGATGTCGCTCGAGCACTCGGAGTTGGCCCGCTTCGGCGCCGAGCTGCGTCGTCACGTCGAGACGACGTTCGGGCTGGGCGCGGTCGCGGACCGTTGGGAGGCCCTCTACCGCGAGCTACTGGCGCGCAAGGGGCGGGCGTAGTGTCAAGCGACGTGACCACCGTACGCGGTGCCGGTCAGCGCCCACGTCTTCTCATCGCTACCAGCGTGCCCTCCACGCTGACTGCCTTCCTCCTCCCCTACGCGAAGCATTACCGTGACCGAGGCTGGCGCGTCGAGGCGTTGAGCAACGGCGTGAGCGGGGTGGAGAGGTGCGTGGCCGCCTTCGACGCCGTTCACGACGTGGCGTGGACGCGTAGGCCCACCGACCCGGTGAACCTGACGACGGTACCCGGCAGGGTGCGTCAGGTGGTCGCCGCCGGTGCGTACGACATCGTGCACGCCCACGACCCGGTGGCGGCCTTCGTGACCCGCTTCGCGCTGCGCTCCCGGCGCGCACGGGGAGAAGTGAAAGTGGTGTACACGGCGCACGGCTTCCACTTCTTCCGAGGCGCGCCACGCACGCAGGCGGTGGTCATGCGGACCCTCGAACGGCTAGCGAGCGACTGGACCGACCGCCTCATCGTCATCAACCGAGAGGATCTCGCCGCGGCGCGCTCGTTCCCACTCGCGCGCCGGGGCGGCTTGGTCTACATGCCCGGCATCGGGGTGGACACTGCCAGGTACGCCCCGGACGCGGTGAGCGAGGAGCAGGTGACGGCCCTCAGAACCGCCTTGGGCCTGTCACGGGGACAGCCGCTATTCACCATGATCGCCGAGTTCAACCCCGGGAAACGCCACCGCGACGCCGTGGCGGCCCTCGCCGCCAGCGGGATGCCCAACGCGGTGCTCGCCCTCGCCGGCGTTGGACCCCTCATGTCCGAGGTCGAGGAGCAGGCGCGGCGTCTGGGAGTAGGCGAGCGGGTGAGGCTGCTCGGGTACCGTGACGACATCCCCACCCTGATAGCCGCGTCGTCAGCAGTGCTGCTGCCGTCCGAGCGCGAAGGACTGCCTCGCTCCCTGATGGAGGCCGCCAGCCTGGAGCGCCCCGTGATAGCGAGCCGCATCCGCGGTGTCAGCGAGCTCGTGACGCCCGAGACGGGGTACCTGCACGGCGTTGGTGATACGGCCGCGATCGCGAACGCCATGCGAGCGGTGGTGAGCAAACCCGAAGCAGCGCACGCCATGGGCCGCAACGGTCGCCTCGCCATGCGTGCGTTCGACATCTCGAACCTGCTGGCCATGCACGACACGCTTTACGCCGAGTTGTTGGAGCAGAGGGCTATTGTGCGGAGTTGACGGGGGGCGCGAGTCGCGCGACCTCCGCCATCGAGTAGCTCCCGAAGCCGTACTGCTCCCGCAACCTCGCGTACAGCTCGAGATGCCCCCGGAGCGCTGTCAGGTTCCCCTCCAGGTCCGCGCCGAAGTTGTGCGGGTGCCACCAGAGGTGGAAGAGGGCGCCCCGCGCGGCGGCCGTGGTCATGCCGGCGGCGACGCGCCTCCAACGCAACGCTTCAAGGTACGGACGATTCACCCTGGGTCGCAGGAAGCGGCTCGAGCGCACGTTCGCGAGCCCGCCGGGCTGCGCCACCTCGCTCCAAGGAACGGCGGCGGGGCCGGTCAGGTCGAGGAAGACGTCGGCCAGCCGCACGGCCCTCACCGGGAGCGATCCGGAGGCGCCGGCGCGGGGCCGGTTGAGCCAGTTGGGTTCGGCTCCCCGGTAGGCGGTGAAGCCGTTCCGCGCGAGTGCAGGCAGGTAGTCGGCGCGGATCTGGTTGCGTGGGAACACGAGCGAGGTGACCTCGTGTCCGCGCGCCGCCGCTATCCGGCGGGCGGCGGCCAGGTCGGCGTCGAACTCCTCGAGCGTCTGTCCAGCCTCTAGGCAGTAGAAGTGCGAGAAGGTGTGGCTGGCGATCTCCTGGCGTGGCCGCCTCGCGATCTCCGCTATCAACGACGGGGCGTATCTCAACGGGTCGTCGGCCTCGCCCTCGCCCAACTGCTCGAGGTACGGATCCAGACGCCTGTCGACGTAGCTCGGGCGCTCGTCGGGAGCGAGGGACAGCAGTTCATCTCGCGATTCCGCGAACAGGAAACCTACCGTGGCCCACGTCGCCGCCACACCGTGTTCCTCGAACAGGTCCAGTATGCGCGGCACGGCCTCGCGCGCGCCGTACAGGTTGGCTCGATAATCGCCGTCAACGCCCAGCGTGTCGAACACACCCCACGCCAGTTCGAAGTCGAGGGACACGACGAGGCCGCCGCGCGCCCCCGCTATGCTCACGGTCAGCGCTGTTTCACGCGGGCGCGTGCCCCGCGCGGTTGCGGGTCGGGTGGGGGCGTCTGGCCGGGCGGGCGCCCGCTCGCGGTCGCAACCCGAGCGCGCCGCGTGTTCCCGTTGCCGGTCAGAACGGCGCCCAGGAGATGGATGCGGTTGGCATCGAGCAAGTCGACGGCGTCGGCCACGTGCCTCCCGTTGCCGCCCACGGCGACCGCCAGGACGACTCCCGTGCAGGCCGGGGCGGCCGCCAAGGCGTCCGCGTAGGCGAGCACGGGCGGCAGGTCCACGACGATGGCGTCGTAGCGTTGGCGCAGGTTGGCGATGAGCGCGTCGAAACCGAAGGCGATGAGCTCGCTCGGCTGACGGGCCGGAACGCGGGCCGGGAGGATGTCGAACGACGCCCGCGCGTCGCTGACCACCGTTACGGGCTGCATCTCCAAGTTGGGGTTCTGCAGGTAGGCGTCGAACGACGGGGTCTGCGAACGACCCAGGTCGATCCCGAAGCCGGGTCCCTGTTGGCGGAGGTCGGCGTCGATCAGGAGCGTGCGGAGGCCACTGCGCGCGAGGCCTTCGGCGAGTGACGCAGCGACGCCCGTCTTCTCTAGGTAGCTGTCGGGGCTAGTGATGCCGAACACGACCGGGCGCTCGCCGCGCACGGAGCGCAAGAGGTTCGCGCGGAAGAACCCGACGGCGTCGGAGGCGAGGCGGTGGCTACCGCGCCGGGGGCGCGGGAACACGGCGAGCACCGGCTGGCCGGTCAGGTCGGCCAGTTGCTCGCGGCTGGTCAAGCTATGGTTGAGCGACCAGCGCGCGAACTGGATAGCGTAACCGAACAGCAGGCCAAGCACGAGGGCCACGAAGACGTTGAACACCAGGCGTGGCCCGATCGCCTCGGCGGGTGGCTGCGCCACGCTGAGGTTCTCGAGCAACCCTATGACCACCGCGGAGGCACTCCGCGCACGCGCAGACTCCAACTCCCGTACCCGCTGCTCGCGGAGGGTGGCCCCAAGCGCCTGGAGCCGTTGCGCCTCGCCGGCATCGCCGGCACTCACGGCGGCGGCGATCTCGGCGTCGATGTCGCTGATGGAGCGCTCGATCGCCGCGATGCTGTTGGCCACCATGTCCCGAGCACGGTCGCGATCCCAGTCTATGAGGGCGGCGGCGATGGCGTTGGCGTACGCTGCCGCACGCTCGGGATCGGAGTCGCGTACGGATATATGGATCACGCTCGAGATGTCTTGGTTCTCGACCGACACGCGTACGCGCCGCTGGAACGCTTTCATGGCGGCCGGACCGCGGTCCACGCCATCGAGGCGCAGTAGCGCGTCGTGCATGAGGGTACTGTCCAGGAGCACTCGCTGGTAGACGCGCGGATCGACGACCGGCGGCCGGATCAGGTCGACGTTGCCGAAGGACGACGGCGGTTGTGAGGCGAGGAGGCCGGCCGACGCCTCGTAGACCGGCGCCATCCGCTCGGTCACGACGAACGCGACGGTCCCCGCGATCAGCGCGGCAAGCAGCGCCAGCGGGGCGCCGCGTCGTAGGGCTCGCATCACCTCCGGAAGTCGGACTGTCCTGGTATGCGCCATCGGCGGTTCGGCCGGCAACATGCTCAAGGGCTTAGCTCCCTATCGGTTTCCCACGTCATCTCGTGCCCTAGGTTAGCAGGGCGCGGGCCGGGTGACCCGGCGCCGGCGGCACGACCTCCACGCTAACGCCCTACCAGTCGTTGGGCCGCCCGATGGGCGGCCCAACGACTCTCTGCGGTTCCAGTCTCTGCGGTTCCAGCGTTCGGTCTAACTCAGGGCGCGACCCCTTCGAACACGAGCGGCACGGTCGCGGTATCGGTTCCGTAGCTCAGCACCAGGTCGAAGGTCCAGTCGATGTCGTCGCCAGTCGTGGGCGCAACCCCGCGGGTGACGGTGCCTTGCGCAGTGTTCACCTCGAACGCGGCAGCGGCGTCGGCCGGCGTCTGGGCCGGAACGGCCGAAACGTAGTCGAGCTCGAACACCAACTGCGAGGCGAAGTCGGCGGGTAGCCACTCGGTGTTGGTCACGCCGCTGACCCTGATGCGATCCCCGGGCACCACGGTGGTGCTGGCGTTGGTGTAGGCGAACGTCCCTTGGGTTGCGGTGCCTTCGGAGTTGAACACCTGCATCGACAGTGCCAGGTCGATGGCGAAGTCGATCTCCGCCGTCTGCCCGAGGGAGTCGGTGACAGTCACGGTGCCCGTGTAGGTGCCGGGGTAGCCGGTGACCCCCGAGATCTGGCCGGTCGCGGCGTCGACCGTGACTTCGAACGCCTCGGCAGGGTTCACGCCGTCGTCTACGACGAACGCGGCTGGCAGGGCGCCGGCGGTCAGCGCGTAGGTGAGGTCCCCGTACCCAGACGAAGTGGCTGCGGGTGCGTCCAGGGAGATCGGGTCCGTGACGCTGGCGGTCCCAACGAACGCGGCGTAATCGCCGCCGAAGGCAAGGGGCTCGGCCACGACCACGTCGACCGTTGCGCTGTATGCGGCGTCGGCATCGCTCGTGACGGTAATCTCGGCCGTGCCGGAAGCAACGCCGGTGACGACGCCAGTGACCTCGTCGACCGTGGCGACGGCCTCGTTGGCGCTGGCCCAGGTGTGGGCGGTGCTCGCCCCGCCGACGGTGGAGACAGTCGCCGTGAGGGTGACGGTTCCGCCGACGGTGGTGGCCGGAGCGGCCTGGTCGATGGCGATGCCCGTGACCGCGGGTGCGGCCGCGACGGTAACGGTCACGCTGTCAGACTTCTCCGCGTCGGCCACGCTCGTGGCCGTGATGGTCGCGGTGCCAGCGGCAACGCCGGTCACGACACCGTCGGCAGTCACCGCCGCGACGGCATCGGCACTGCTGCTCCACGTCACGGCTTGGCTTGCGCCGCCGACGACCTCGACGACCACGTCGAGGTCCACAGAGTCACCGACCGTCACGTCCTGGTCGCCGCCCTGGATGGTGACGCTAGTCACGCTGGGGGCGGCCGCCACCGTCGTGAACACCCAGGAACTCTTGGCGCCCAGCTTCACGCCCTGGGCGCTCTCCACGTCGGCACCAACCGTGGCGGTGTACTCGGCGCCGTTGACGAGTGGCGTCGCCGGGGTGAAAGTGGCCTTGCGAGCGGCGGGATCGTAGCTGACGATCCCCGGGACCGCGGCACCACCTTGTGCGAGCGTGAACTCGCCGTCGAGACTAGCCACCTTGATGGCCGTGCTGAACGTGACGCTCACCACGGAGTCGACGGCGACGTTGGCCGCGCCGGCGGCTGGCGTCCTGGAACTGATTGTCAACTTGGCGGGTCCCTGCTCTGGCGTGCAGGCAACCATGAGCAGCGCGATCACGAACGGTACGGTCAACCTTCTCAACATCGTCCTGGCCCTCCTCGGCGTGCAGCGGCACGAACGCGGCCGTAGTCGGAGCGAACCGACCAGGCCGAGCTTGGCACCATCTTAGCTAGGAGGCTCTCGCGGGATCATTACAAGAGCGCCTCCTCGCCTCGACCGCGCCGGGAGGTCGGAGCCCTACCGGGTGACCACGTAAGAACGCCGTAAGAATTTCACACATATACTTCTCATCCAATGGGGCTCACCCAAGCGCTGACCTTGGGGCGAACCCCACACAACCCGAAGCAACGACGCATGCTCCGTAGATGGGCGCTTGGAGCACGCTGAGCCAGTAGCGCAACCGGCCGGGACACGGGAGGACCGGACGGGATGGCGCATTCTCGGAGCACCAGAGCCATGAACGGAGCGTGGTGTCGATGGGCCACGCTGTTGACCTGCCTGGGCGCGGTCTTGGTGGCGTGCAGGCCGCCGGAGGGCAGCCCGGCCGGATTTGTCGACCGCATCGGGGTGGTGCTCCTGAGCGAGGCACCAAGCGGCAAGGTATCCGGGCAGGCGACGTTCACCCGACTAGAGGCGCCGCGCGCAGCGGCCCAGGTAGCGGCGCCGCTCGGTGCTCAGGTCGGTTCTTGCCGCGTGACCGGTGACGTAGACCCCTCGGCAGGTCCGATCGCCCCCGGCGCAACCGGCAACCGGCTGAACGCCGGGAACGCGACGTTCCGGGCTGGCGGCACCGACTACGCCTCCCTCTCGCGCACCGACTCCGGCCATTACCAGTTCGCTGGCGCGACCGAGCCACTGCCTGCGACTTTGAGCTTCGACCTGGCCGTGAGCGGAGCTTTCCCGTCGTTCACGGACCTGAGTGTCGCCACAGGAACGGCGCTGCGGCTCGCCGACACCGTCGATCCCGATGCCATCACGACCGAGACGGAGTTCGCGTGGGACCCGGGCGAGGCTGGCTCGGCGGTCATCCTCATCGGCTCGGGCGGGGGAACCGCTTTCAGCTGTCTCGCCGACGACGCCACCGGCACCTTCGCCTTCCCCGAGGCCACGCGCCAGGAGCTCGCAGCGGCCGGCTTCGCCGGCGGCAAGCTCGACGTCGTCGGCCGCATCACCAGCACCCAGGCCACGAGCGGCAGCTCGCTCCTGATGATCAACGCCCTCCGCCTCACGGACCCAAGGAACGAGTGACGTCATGCCACGAGTACCTAAGCACCGCCGCTTGACGAGGAGCGCCGCCATCCGCTTCGCCCTCCTGCTGATCGCCGTCGTCTTGGCCGTCGCCGCGTGCAGCGGCGACGGCCCGAACGCCGACGCCGGCCCGAGGCGAGACGGACCGCAGGCTGCGGTGCCGCCCGAGGCCCCGGCCTGGAACCCGAACCTCGCCCGCAAGGGTCCGGGTTCATCGCTCCCACTTCACCTCGGTTACATCCTGCCGGCCGCCGATCCAGAGGCGACGGTCCTCTGGCCGCAGGCCCCTGGTGATGTCGTGGTGCAGATGCGAGCGTTGGTCATCTCGGCGCGACCGTTCCACCCGACCGATCCCTTCGAACCGTCACTGAACGCCGCGCTCGCTCTGCTCCAGCAGGTCGGCATGCCGTACGACCACATCGTGGCCACGGACCCGCAGTGGAACCCGCAGTCGCTCACGGACCGGCTGGTCGCCAGCGACGGTACCGGCCGGTACCAGGCGGTGTTCCTGGCCACCAACAACCTCGTTTACGAAGCGCCCGACGGCACCTTCCCATCCGCGTTCGATGCGGCCGAGTGGGCGGTGCTGCAGGCGTACGAGCGCGCCTACGGGGTGCGTCAAGTGGCGCTATACGCCCAGCCCTCCTTCCCTTGGGGCTCGCCAGACGACTACGGGGTCACCCCTCCCGGAACGGGAGTGGGCCTCACCGGTTACCAACTCGGCACGACCAGCACCGGGCGCGACGTCTTCACCGACGTCGACGCCGCAAGCCAGATCACCGTGGAGGCTTCCTACGGCTACCCGAGCACCCTGGTCAACCCGGGGATCGCCGCCCCCCTCCTGACCGGACAGGACGGCAGCGTCATGGCGGTGCAGGTCACGAACGGCGGCCGGGAGTACGTAGGGCTGTTCTTCGACAACGCCGCTTGGGGCGGCGTGCCGGTGGCCTACACCCAGCAACTGGGCGCCGCCCTCGTCAGGTGGGCCACCCGCGGGATCCACTTGGGCGAGAAGCGCAACAGCTTCCAGGGTGACATCGACGATTGGTTCCTAGACGCAGGTCACTGGAACGCGAGCACGCACCAGATCGACGACGACGCCTTCAACCTGACGGCGAAGGACGTCCTGAGCCTACGCGACCAACAGCAGGCCTTGCGCTCCCAGGACGGCGGGATAGCCTCCGCCCTCACGTGGAGCATGGCCTTCAACGGCATGGGCACCACGTACGACGGTCAGGGGCAGGTGCCCACCAACTGCACCGAATCCACCTCCGCGACACTCACCTACATCACCAAGTGCGTTGCCAACGACTTCTTCTGGGTGAGCCATACGTGGGATCACGAGTACATGGACTTCATCCCAACCTTCGGCGTGAACCTCGACCAGGCCGAGGTCGAGCAGCGCCTATCCGACAACGACCAGCTCGCCGTCACCTACGGCTTCGGCGCCAACTACTCCCGGAACAGCGTCGTAACGGGCGACATCTCGGGCTTGGGATGGTACGCCCCGCAAGGCCCCGACACCGGCCCCAAGGTGGACCATGGCCTGAACTACTCGAGCCCCTACTTCATCCGCGCGGCCGTGAGCACCGGGCACGACTACGTGGCGTCGAACATGTCGACCCCCAGCCACGAGCCGGACTGCTGGGCGTGCGGCACCTACCTCACGCTCGCCAACAACGTCTACGGGGCGGCGTCGGGGTTCGAGGTCTTCCTCGTCCCTCGCTACCCCACCAACCTGTTCGCGACCGTTACCACCCCGGCCGAGGTCGTGGACGCGTACAACATGGTCTACGGCGAGCACGGCACCGATCAGAACCACTTCGACCACGACCTCACCTACCAGGAGATCCTCGACGTCGACACGGACATCGCCCTGGGTCACCTATTGAGCGGCTCGCCGTACCCGCACTACTTCCATACCCCCAACGTCTTCGAGTACCAGCCCGGCAAGTCGGTGCTCACGGACTGGACGAGCGTCCTCATCGGCAAGTACGCCGCGCTGGTGAACGAACCCCTCCACTCCCTGAAGAACGACGACTCGGCAGCGTACGTGCAGAAGCGCACCGACTTCGCTCGCGCAGGAGTCAGCGGTGTGTGGAACCGCACGACCGGCGAGATCACCGTCACCTCCGCCAACGGCGGCACCGTGTTCCTCACGGGCGCGTCACTCGGGAGCGGCGCCACGACCGTCACCTACAACGGGCGCGTCATCTCGGAACGCGCGTTCACCGCCAACCAGAGCGTGACCATCGACGTGGCTGGCACGCCGCCCTCGGCACCGCAGATCAGCTCGTTCGAGGCCTCAGCGCTCGAGGTGGTGGCCGGCACGCCGGTCGAACTGAGTTGGGCGGTGATCGGCGCCAACACGGACATCACGTTGAGCGCGAAGGGCGGTGGCGACGTAGCAACCGGCCTCCCGGCCAGCGGGTCGCGTTCCGTCGAGCCACGATCGACCGTCACCTACGAGCTCGTCGTCTCCTGGGTCGGCGGGACGCTGACAAGCGAGCTGGCGGTCGCGGTGATCCAGCCCCCCACCGTCAGCCTCGTCGCCGACCCGACCATCTTGGTCGCCGGCGAGTCGAGCACCCTCTCCTGGGAGGTGAGCGGGGCACACGGGAACGTACAACTGAGGGCGCTGGGGACTGGCGGCGGCGTGGTCGCAGACGGCCTGGCTGCCGCTGGAAACCTCATGGTCAGCCCGACGCAGTCCACGAGCTACCAGCTCGCGGCCGCTTGGGCAGGCGGTGAGGCGCTGAGCGCCGCGGTCGAGGTGGTCGTGACGCCGGCCCCCGTGCGACCGAGCGCCACCTTCACCGCCACGCCTCCCACCATCGCCTCGGGCGACGCGACAACGCTCGAGTGGCAGGTCAGCGGCGACGCCACGTCCATCTCGATCCGCACGCAGGGCGGAGGCGTCCTCTATCCGGGCCTCATCGCCACCGGCACGCAGCAGGTGAGCCCGACCGCCACGACGACCTTCGAGCTGGTGCTGGATTGGGTGGGTGGGGCTCCCGTCGTCGTCCCGGTCACCGTCACGGTGGAGGCGGCGCCAGAACCTCCGACCGTCACCTTCACCTCAAGCGCTTCGAGCATCACCGCGGGTCACGCTGTCACCCTCTCCTGGGCCGTCGGAGCTGGCGCTACCAACGTCCGGCTGGAGACCGCCACCGGTACGGTGCTCGTGCCGACCGCAGCCGTCACCGACTCCTTCACGCACCACCCGGACGTCACCACCACCTATCGTCTCGTGGTCGAGTGGGCGAGGACGCCCGCGGTGACACGCGAGGTGACCGTCGCCGTCACTCCACCAGTCGCGCCCGTCGCCGCGCTGGCGGCCGCGCCCGCCAGCCTCGACCTCGGCGGGAGCAGCCTCCTGACCTGGTCCATCACTGGCGATTACTCGCGCGCCTCGCTTCACGCCGGGGCCGCGACCGTTGGCTCCGCCCTCGATCGCAACGGCTCGATAAGCGTGACGCCCAACGCCACCACCACCTACGAGCTTCGCGTCGAGTGGGCCGGAGAGACGGTCACGAGTAGCCAGCAGGTCACGGTCGTCCCCACCGCCACCTTCAGCGCCACGCCGACCGACATCGTCAGCGGCGGCACGTCGACGCTAGCCTGGGTGGTGGCCGGTGGCCACACCCGGGTGACGGTCCTCCAGGGGGGCACCGTCCTCGCCGCAGACCAGGCGAGCACCGGCAGCCTCCCCGTCTCTCCCACCACCACCACCACGTACGAGCTCCGCGTCGAGTACCTCGGCGGCACGGTGAGCCGCCTAGCGACCGTAACAGTGAGCCCGGCCCCCGTCGCGCCCGAGGTCATCGGCTTCGCCCTAGCCCCCACCACCGTGTTCGCCGGGCAGAGCGCGCAACTCGCCTGGGAGGTACGCGGTTCGGCGACCGGCATCGCCGTGTTCGCGGCCGACACCCTCGTGCAAGACGGCCTCGCGTCTAGCGGGACGCTCACGGTGACCCCGACCGCCTCCACCACCTACGAGCTCAGGGTCGGTTGGAGCGGTGGCGCACCCGTCACCCGCACGGCGACGCTCACCGTGGAGGTGCCGGTTGCGCCCAGCGGCACGCTGTCTGCCGAGCCAGCCACGATCTTGGTGGGAGGAGCGAGCACCCTCGCCTGGCAGGTGGCGGGCCACTTCACGAACACGACCGTGCGGACCTCCGGCGGTCAGATCGTCAGCTCCGGCGTTGCGGCGACCGGCTCGGCCGTCGTGGCACCCACGACAACGACCACCTACGAACTCGTCGTCACGCCGGTGGTTGGTTCCCCCGCCACCATCGCCACCACTACGGTCACGGTCGAACCTCTGCCGGTCGCTCCCGCGGCCACCCTGACCGCCAACCCCGGCACCGTCACGGCGGGTCAGGCGACAAGCCTGAGCTGGGCGGTCACCGGTACGTACACGAACATCAGCCTGAGGAACTCGGCGGGAACAATCGCCGATGGGCTTGGGGCCACCGGCTCCCGCACGGTCACCCCGACAGCGACCACGACCTACGAGCTAGTCGTGACGTGGCCAGCCGGGGCGCCCGTCACGGCGGCGACGCTGGTGACGGTCAACCCGGCCGCCCCCGCCGTGAGCTTCTCGGCCAACCCCGCGAGCATCGTCGCGGGCGATACCTCCACGCTCGCCTGGGAGGTGACCGGGGCTCACGACGCCGTGACCCTGCAGACGGAGGCGGGAGTCATCTTGTTGGCCAACGCCGACGCGGTCGGCAGCTTCCCGGTCACCCCCACAGCGAGGACCAGCTACCACGTTGTGGTCAGCTGGGGCGGCGGCCCAGACATCGTGCGCCAAGCGACCGTCGAGGTCGCCGCCGCACCGGTGGAGCCGGAGGTGACGCTATCTGCCTATCCGGCCACGATAACCGAGGGCGAGAGCACGCAGTTGTCGTGGACGGTCACGGGCAGCGCCACGGGCGTGTCGTTGAGGATCAAGGGGGGCGACGTGATCGCCGCTGGCGTCAACACGGTCGGCACGCGGCAAGTCGCACCGGCGGCGACCACCACCTACGAGATGGCAGCCACCTGGGCGGGCGGTACCGTCACGGCCGAGACCACGGTCGTGGTCAGGCCCGCACCGGACCCTGACCCCGACCCGGACCCGGACCCCGAGCCAGGCGAAGGCGAGACCGCCCTGACGCTGCGGGTCACCGGCGAGGCCTTCGGTCTCGTGATAGGCAGCCCGAACGGAGCCGTCTGCCTCGACGAGTGCACCGTCGCCTACCCCGAGGGAACGACCGTGACACTCACGCCGGTGCCCCTCCTGGGTTCGACCTTCCAGGGCTTCGGCGGTGCGTGCACCGGTGACGCATGCTCGTTGGTCCTGGCCAGCGAGCCACTAGTGGTCGAGGCGCGCTTCGGGTTCGAGGACTGACGCGGTGCAAGGCGCGGCGACCACCACCGTGACACCTCGACCCGGCAACGCCGGGCGGGAACGCGGTATCATGCCTGTTTGGCGGCGCCGCGCCACGGAGGCACACCCCTCCCTGGGGCGCGCCCCGGCCCGGGGGCATAAGAGCGTTGTAAGAAGCCATCACCTACTCTCCAACGTACGAGCGCGAAGGTACTCGCGCTGCCCGATATGAGACCCACGGCCGCGGGGGCGCGGCACCTGGTCCGCAGTCGCGCGCCCGCCTCACCCCGAGCCGGCAGCGCGGCGCGCCCCCAACCGAAAGGACCCTGCCAGATGACGTTCACGAGTTCACAAGGCACCAGCCGCGGCGCGAGGCTCGCCGCCGCAGCAGCGCTCGCCTGCCTGGCGACGGTGCTGGCCAGTTGCAGGCCGCAGGATCAGCTCGCGCCGGGGTCGGTCGACCGCGTCGGCGTGGTTCTGCTGAGCCAGGCGCACGCCGGCGCCGCGGCTGGCCAGGCGACGTTCGTTGCGCTCGGCACTGCGCGGGCGGAACGACTTCTCGCCGAGCCGTTCGGAGAGCAGCTCGGCACCTGCCGCGTGGCGTCGGCGGCGGCACCCGGGACGGGTCCTGCCTCGCCCGCTGCGGGCGGGAACCGGCTGCTCGCCGGCGACCCCACGCTTCACGTCGGTGGCAGCACTTACGCGTCCCTGACTCGCGACGAGAACGACCGTTACCACCTCGCGGGGGCAACCGGCCCGTTGCCCGCGGCGCTCACCGTGGATATCGCCGCCACCGGCGGCTTCCCGGCCTTCGCCGGCGTCTCCGTCGACACCGGCAGCGAACCGGTCGTCGCTCCGGGCTTCGACGCCAACGGCGTGACGGTGGACACCGTGTTCGGTTGGACCCCCACCACCGGCAAGGCCGCCGTGCTCCTGGTGGGCTCGAGCGGTGGGGTCAGCTACTTGTGCCTCGCCGACGACTCCCTCGGCGCCTTCGTCTTCCCGGACGCCACGCGTCAAGAGCTCGTGGACGCCGGCTTCGCCACCGGCACGCTAGACACGTTGGGCCGCATCACCACCACCCAGGCCCGTAGCGGCAGCGCGCTCCTCATGGTCAACACCCTTCGCCTCGCCGACCCGGGGAGCCTGTGAAGGTGGTCGGCAGGAGCGGCCGCGACGCTGTCTGGCTCAAGGCGGTGACGCTACTCCTCATGTGGGTGCTGATCAGCGTCTTGGCTGCGTGCAGCAGCACGGGCGCCCCCACAAGGAGCGCCGACCCACGAGCCGATTTCGAGCTCCCGCCCACCAGCGCCCCCGAGTGGGACGGCGCCGCCTTCGTGCCGCGCGGGCCGTTCTACTCTGCCCCGCTGCACCTGGGCGTCATCCCGGAAGGCGAGCCCAGCGGCTGGATCATGCCCCAGGCCCTAGGCGACGAGGTCGAGATGAAGGCCCTCCTCCTCAGCGCCACGGACAACCTCGTCGCGGAGGCCTCCGCGGGCGCCTGGAAGACGCTCCTGGATCAGGCCGGCGTCCCGTACGACTGGGTGGTCGCCAGCACCACCACCATCACGCCGGAGGTCCTCGTTCGCGAGGACGGCGTCGGTCGCTACCAGGCGGTGCTGCTCAGTACCAGCAACCTGGTGTACTTCGACGGCACGGCGTGGCCCTCGGCCCTCAGCAGCACGGAGTGGGACGTCCTGTTCAACTACGAGCGCGCCTACGGGGTGCGCCAGGCGACGCTCTTCGCCAGCCCCTACAGCCCTCACGAGGATTACGGCGTCACGCCGGTGGGCGGCGAGACGCCGATGGACGGCATGACCCTGACTGCCACGGCGGCGGGCCGTGCGGTCTTCACCGACCTAGGTGTGAGCAGCGTCATCCTCCCTTACGGCACCACCGGCTTCCCTAGCAGCGACCCGCAGCCCGGCACCACCCCGCTCCTCACGGCCGCGAACGGCGACATCCTCGCCGTGCACACGAACACGGACGGCCGCGAGCGAGTTGCCATGCTCTACAACAACCCCGCCTGGGGCGTCACCAACACGCCAGCCATCTACACCCAACAGATCGGGCCGTCGCTCCTTCGTTGGGCGCTCGGCGGGGTGCACATCGGCGAGAAGCGCAACAGTTACCAGGCCGACGTCGACGACTGGTTCAGCGTCACCGGGCTGTGGGACGTCGACACGGCGCAGATCGTCGACGACCCCGGCTTCGCCATGTCGGCGCAGGACGCATACAGCCTGGTCGCGCAGCAGAACCAGTTGCGCGCCATCGGCGGCGGCATCGCCAGCGACTTCACCTGGTCGATGGCCTTCAACGGCTCGGGTGCCGACGTCGGAAGCGTCGTCGACTGCGCCCTGCCCACCAACTTGCACACGCTATCGAGCATGACGCGCTGCCTGGCCGGCGAATTCTGGTGGGTCAACCACACGTGGACGCACGCCTACATGGACTACAACCCGCCTCACGTGAGCCTCGACACGGCGCAGATAACGACCGAGATCTCGCTCAACGACGGCTTGGCGTCGACCTTCGGGCTCACCCCGACCTACTCGGGTAGGAGCCTGGTGACGGGCGACATCTCCGGCCTCGGCTGGTACGACCCGCTCGGTCCCGAGCACGAGCCGGTGCAGAAGGAAGACTTCGGCCTCAACGCCTCGAGCCCCTACCTGCTCGAAGCGGCCGTCGCCACGGGCAAGAGCTACCTGGCCTCCAACATGTCGACCCCCAGCCACGAGCCCGACTGCTGGTCGTGCGGCATCGTCCACCCCATGGACCCCGCCGTGTTCCTCGTGCCGCGCTACCCCACCAACCTGTTCGCCACGGTCACCACGCCAGCGGCCGTCACGCAGGCGTACAACATCGTCTACCCGCCGGGCACCTTCCACGAGCTCGGCTACGACGATCCGCTGACCTACGAGCAGATCCTCGACATCGACACCGACATCGCGCTCGGGCACCTGCTCGCCGGCTCGCCCTACCCGCACTACTTCCACATCCCCAACTTCTACGAGTACGAGGCCGGCCGCTCGACGCTCTTCGACTGGACCGAGGTGCTCCTTGGCAAGTACGCCTCCATGGTCAACGAGCCGCTCCTCACTTACATGAACGACCAGACGGGCGACTACGTCCTGGCGCGCACGCAGTTCTTGGACGCGGGCGTGTCGGCGGTGTGGGACCGAGCCACCGGGCTCGTCACGCTGACGTCGGCCGCCGGCGGCCCCGTCTTCCTCACTGGCGCGTCGCTTGGCGGCGACGCCACCAACATCACCTACAACGGTCGCACCATCTCGCAGAGGAGCCTCGCTCCCGGGCAGACGATCCGCTTCAGCGTCGGCGGGGGAGCGCCCGCCGCCCCCGTCATCGAGTCGTTCACCGCCACACCCGCCGGCATCGACTTCGGCGACACGAGCACGCTCGGCTGGAACGTAACGGGGGCGTTCGACACGATCACGATCCGAGAAGCAGGCGGCGGCATGGTCGCCACGCTGCTGCAGCCGAGCGGCACGCTGGCGGTGACCCCGGCCGCCACCACTACCTACGAGCTGGTCGTCGCGCGTTCCGGTGGCGCCGCCGTGACCGCGAGCACCGTCGTCACGGTCACCCCGCCGGAGGCGCCGGCCATCACGTTCTCCGCCGACCCCACGAGCATCGTCGCGGGCGGCAGCTCCGAGCTCCACTGGAGCGTCACGGGTGCCTACGAATCGATCTCGCTGCGGGTGCAGGGCGGCGCCGAGGTCGAGGGAGGTCTGCCGGCCACCGGCTCGCACACCGCGAGCCCGGCGACTACGACCACCTACGAGCTCGTTGTCACCTGGACCGGGGGCGCCCCCATCGTGCGGGCGGCCACCGTGGCCGTCACCTCGGCGCCGGTCGAGCCGAGCATCACGTTCGGCGCGTCGCCGGCGACCATCACGGCCGGCCAGGGCGCCCTGCTCAGTTGGACGGTGACCGGCACCTCGACGAGCATCGTCCTGCGCGAGAAGGGCGGCGCCGTGGTGGCAACCGACCTCCCCGCCGACGGCAGCCGCTCCGTGGGCCCCCTCGCCACCACGACGTACGAACTGGTGGCCGCCTGGCCCGGCGGTGAGGTCGTCAGGGAGACGACGGTGACGGTCGAGACCCCGCCCGTCACCGAGATGGTCGAACTCACCCTCACCTTCTCGGGGTCGGGCCTGGGTGTCGTCATCGCCAGCCCGGCCGGCCAGGCGTGCGTAGACGACTGCAGCGCCACCGTCCCGGCCGGTACCACCGTCACCCTCACGGCCGTGCCGCTCCTCGGTTCCACCCTCGGCGGCTTCACGGGAGCCTGCACCGGGCAAACCTGCAGCATGATCGTCCGTTCCGACGTCGCGATCGACGTGAGCTTCGAGTTCTTGGATTGACATGACGATGCCGCCCTCCCGCCCCGCTCACCTCCGACCCGGCGCTCACACGGCGCGGCACGCTCGCCGCACCGCGCGTCGGCGCGCGGAGGTGGGCGCGTGGTGGGTAGTCGCGCGCGCGGCCGCAGGGGGCGCGGCGTGAAGCTCCTCCTGACCACCGAAGGCACCTACCCCTCGATCATGGGTGGGGTCTCGACCTGGTGCGACCAGCTGGTGCGCGGCATGGCCGAGCACGAGTACCACCTGCTCGAGGTGACCGGGCCGCTGCCGACGAAGCCGGCCTACGCCCTCTCCGCCAACGTGAGAGGCCTGACCTCCGTCAGGCTGTGGACGCCAAGGAGCGGTCGTCCCGGCAAGGGGCGCGGCTCCGAACGGACGTTCGCGCGCGGCCTGGAACGCCTGCTTGGGTTCGCCGAGGACGACCTCGAGTCGTTCGCGACCGGGCTTCTAGACCTCGCCACGCTGGGCACCGACGTCGACCTGTGGCCATACTTCGACAAGCGCTCCACCTGGGAGGCGGTGCGCGTGGCCATCTGGCGCACCAACGGCGAGGCTCCGCCCATGGCGGAGGTCGCGCTGGCGGTCAACTGGCTGAAGGGCACGCTAGGGCCCCTCCTCTTCATCCCACCGCACGCCGACCAGGCCCACACAACCTCGAACGGCCTCTCGGCCATCCCCGCCTGGTTAGTAGCCAAGGCCTACGGTGTGCCGCTGATGCTCACCGAGCACGGCCTCTACCTGCGCGAGCGGTACCTGAGCCTCACGAGCGAGGAGAACCCGCCGGGCCTCAAGCTGCTCCGGTCCCGCTTCTACTACGCCCTGGCGCGGATGATGTACCAGGAGGCCGACCTGATCGTGTCGGTCAGCGAGTTCAACCGCACCTGGCAGATTGAGCTCGGGGCGCCGGCCGAGAGAACGCGCGTCGTGTACAACGGCGTCGCGCCGGAGGCGTTCCCCGTGGCCACAACAGACACGCAGTCACGACCCACCGTGTCGTGGGTGGGCCGCATCGACCCCATCAAGGACCTCGAGACCCTTGTGCGTTCGTTCACGACGGTGACGAAGTCCGCGCCGGAGGCCAAGCTGAAGCTCTTCGGGCCCGTCCCGAAGGGGAACGAGGAGTACGACGCCAAGGTCAAGGGACTCGTGCGCGACCTCGACCTGGGCGGCTCCGTCACCTTCGAGGGGCCGGTCAAGCCGGTTCATCACGCCTATCACGCCGCCGACGTCGTGGCGCTCTCCAGCATCTCCGAGGGCTTCCCGTACGTTGCCATCGAGGCCATGATGTGCGGCCGACCGGTGGTGGCCACCCAGGTGGGTGGCGTCGGGGAGGCGGTCGGCGATTTCGGGCGGATGGTCGACCCGCGCTCGCCCGACGAGCTCGGCGCCGCTCTGACGGAACTCCTCGTGGACGTTCCGCTCAGGCGGCGCCTAGGCGTCGGCGCCCGCGAGCGCGCTCTACAGCTCTTCACGCTCTCGCGCATGTACGACGGTTACCGCGGCCTCTATGGCGAGCTGGGGGTGCGCGCCCGCAAGCAGGCCCGCGCCGTCTGATGAGTCAGCCCGTCGCCTACACGCCGCCCGACTACGTGCCACCCGAGGTGGCGGCGGACTCTTGGGCGGGAGCCGAGCGCCGCAGCAGCGACCCCATCGACCGGCTCGGCCGCTCCCTCAACCGGCTCTGCCTGGAGGCAAGCGACCCCTACGAGATCGTCGCGCACTTGGAGGCGCTCGGCCTCAACAGCCCGACCGCCCTTGCGCGCTTCCACGTGACCAGTCACTTCGAGCTGGCGCACGCGCTCTACGAGCGCACCCCGAGGATCCGCGAGCGGCGCGAACCAAAGCGCAAAGACAAGCGCGATTGGGCCACGCCTACGGCCATGGGCCTGGCGTTCGTGATCACCTACTTCCAGGGCGCCTTCAGTCAGGTGGAGATGTTGGCGCCGGCCGTCGTCGTGCTCGTCTGGTCGCAGGTCGGGTCCGCGCTACTCATGAAGGCGAAGGGCGAGCTCCCGCACGCCGACCAACGCGGGGCGCTGGCCGTGATCGTGCAGCTGGGGCTGGTGGCGCTGGCCCTGACCTGGCTGCTCCTGCGGTTCGGGCCGGCCACGCTGGCGCCAACGCTCGTCTGGTTCGCGGTTGGCAGCCTGCTATGGGCCGAACGGCACCTCGCCGCGGTCGCAGTGCCACTGGTGGTCGGGGCCGGTCTCGCCCTCTCGGCGGCGTTCTCGTTGCCACCGATCGTCGTGCAGCTCGTGGCCATCGGCACGGCAACCTCTCTGTGCCTACCCCTCGCGCGCCACGACCCGCGCCAGAGCCTGGCATGGCTGCGGCGCAGCGCCGGCGTAGTG
>Ga0226835_1000294_pt1 | contig 71972 bp, 56 predicted proteins | sample LAC_MetaG_1_FD_163627 | JGI IMG/M metagenome (GOLD analysis project Ga0226835, IMG submission 163627) | Anaerobic ammonium oxidizing microbial communities from anammox membrane bioreactor (MBR) in UC Berkley, California, United States -... | ecosystem: Engineered > Bioreactor > Anaerobic >... | reverse complement strand
AGCGTCTTGCGGAAGCGCGTCTCCTCCAGCCTGAGCGTCTCGGTGATCAGCGCCTCGCCGCGCACGAGCTCGGGATAGGCGCGCCCCATCTCGCGCACCAGCGCCGGAACGAGACGCCACATCAGCGGCTCCGCCGCGCCCAGGAGCTGGGCATGGCGCATGGCGCGCCGCATGATGCGGCGCAGCACGTAGCCCCTGCCCTCGTTGGACGGCAGCACGCCGTCGGCGATCAGGAAGGAGGAGGCGCGCAGATGGTCGGCGATGACGCGGTGGCTCGCCCGGTTCTTGCCCTGCGCCGGCACGCCGGTCGCCTCGACCGAGGCGCGGATCAGCGCCTTGAACAGGTCGATGTCGTAATTGTCGTGCTCGCCCTGCAGGACGGCGGCGATGCGCTCCAGCCCCATGCCGGTGTCGATCGAGGGCCGCGGCAGGTCGACGCGCTCCTCCCTCGTCACCTGCTCGTACTGCATGAAGACGAGGTTCCAGATCTCGATGAAGCGGTCGCCGTCCTCGTCCGGGCTTCCGGGAGGGCCGCCCGGGATGCCCTCGCCATGGTCGTAGAAGATCTCGGAGCACGGACCGCACGGGCCGGTATCGCCCATCGCCCAGAAATTGTCGCTGGTCGGGATGCGGATGATGCGCTCGTCGGGCAGCCCGGCGATCTTCTTCCAGTGGCCGGCCGCCTCGTCGTCGGTATGGTAGACGGTGACCAGCAGGCGGTCCCTGGCCAGCCCGAACTCCTTCGTTATCAGGTTCCAGGCAAGCTCGATGGCGACATCCTTGAAATAGTCGCCGAAGGAGAAGTTGCCCAGCATCTCGAAGAAGGTGTGGTGGCGCGCGGTGTAGCCGACATTGTCGAGGTCGTTGTGCTTGCCGCCGGCGCGCACGCATTTCTGCGCGGTGACGGCACGGTTGTAGGGCCGCTGCTCCAGCCCGGTGAAGACGTTCTTGAACTGCACCATGCCGGCGTTGGTGAACATCAGCGTCGGGTCGTTGCGCGGCACGAGCGGGCTGGAGGCCACGATCTCGTGCCCGTGCCCGGCGAAGTAGTCGAGGAATGCCGACCGTATCTCGTTGACGCCACTCATGCCGAAAGCCTTCTGCGAAGGAGCCGCGCGGGCTCCGGGAACAGGGAAAATTCAGGACAGGCTTTTAGAGCATTTTGCCGCGCGGTGGAAACACCTCGCATCGCATAAATGCAGCCGGATCGGCGCGCCCCCGCGCGGCCGTCAACAAGGCCCGGCGGCCGCAGGCGCCGTCGCCGAAAAGCCCCCCCGCCCGCAAACGTGGCAAGACGCAGCGCGGGCGACGATACAGCCTCGCGAGCGCTGCGCCGGAACGGGCGGCATCGGAAAGACGCCGCTCCCGAAACGGCGCAAGCCGCCGGCGCTTCGGCCGGCGGCCCCGCAAGAACGGACGCCATGGGAAAGGCGCGGGAGGAAGCGGACGCCCTTCCCCCAGCGGCGCCGGGGCGCGCCCGCGCCCGCCGCCCCTTGCCTACATGCCCGCGGCCTCGTCCACGCCGCCTTCCTGCTCGCCCGGGCCGCCGTTCTCGAGGAAGCGCTCGGCGATCAGGCCGGCATTCTGGCGCAGCGCCAGCTCGATCTCCTGCGCCGTGTCGGGATTGTCGCGCAGGAACTGCTTGGCGTTCTCGCGACCCTGGCCGAGGCGCTGCGAGTTGTAGGAGAACCACGCGCCCGACTTCTCGACCACGCCGGCCTTGACGCCGAGGTCGATCAGCTCGCCGGTCTTCGACACGCCCTCGCCATACATGATGTCGAACTCGACCTGCTTGAAGGGCGGCGCGAGCTTGTTCTTGACCACCTTGACGCGGGTCTGGTTGCCGACGACCTCGTCGCGGTCCTTGACCGCGCCGATGCGGCGGATGTCGAGCCTGACCGAGGCGTAGAACTTGAGCGCGTTGCCGCCGGTGGTGGTCTCGGGCGAGCCGAACATGACGCCGATCTTCATGCGAATCTGGTTGATGAAGATGACCATGCAGTTGGAGCGCGAGATCGAGGCGGTGAGCTTGCGCAGCGCCTGGCTCATCAGCCGCGCCTGGAGGCCAGGCAGCGAATCGCCCATCTCGCCCTCGATCTCGGCGCGCGGCGTCAGCGCTGCGACCGAATCCACCACCAGCACGTCGATGGCGCCGGAGCGCACCAGCGTGTCGCAGATCTCCAGCGCCTGCTCGCCGGTGTCGGGCTGGGAGATCAAGAGGTTCTCCAGATCGACGCCGAGCTTGCGGGCATAGACCGGATCGAGCGCGTGCTCGGCGTCGACGAAGGCGCAGATGCCGCCCTTCTTCTGCGCCTCGGCCACCGTGTGCAGCGCCAGCGTCGTCTTGCCCGAGCTTTCCGGGCCGTAGATCTCGATGATGCGCCCCTTGGGCAGGCCGCCGACGCCCAGCGCGATGTCGAGGCCGAGCGAGCCTGTCGAGACGGTCTCGATCTCGACCACCTGCTCGTTGGCCCCGAGCCGCATGATCGAACCCTTGCCGAAGGAACGCTCGATCTGTGCGAGCGCCGCATCAAGAGCCTTTGATTTGTCCACCGAACTGTCCTCAACAAGCCGCAACGTGTTCTGTGCCATGATAACCTACCCCTTGATCGCCGGCGAAGCCGGTTTGTCCGGTGTCCCGGGATTTTTTGTACCTTTTTTGTTCCGATTTGGCAAGAGGCCTATCATATTGATTCATATGGAACAATTCATTTTGTTCCTGATTTGTATTGACGGATTGGAGCCGAACGCGGCATCCACACGGTCCGGCCGGACTCAGTAATCGGCGGCAAAGCGCGTGACGAGCGCGATCAACTGGCCCTGGCGGTGGGTGGCGGTCTTCTGGAAAATGGCCTTGGCGCGCTGCCGCACCGTTCCCTCCGAAATGCGCAGGATGCCCGCCGCCTCGGCCAGCGACCAGCCATTGGCCAGGATCTCGCACAGCCGCGTCTCCGCCCCCGAGAGGCCGAAGGCGAGCTGGAGCGCGCAGGCGTCGAGCCGCAGCGGCACGCCCGTCAGCGGCCGCACGACGACGAGCGCCTGCGGGCGCGGGCGCACCAGAAGGGCGAAGCCGGGCTCGCCATGGTCGGGCGCGCGCGTCACGCTGACACGGAACACCCTATCCCTGGCGGCGAAGGCCGCCACCGTCGCTGCCGGCCGCCTTCCCGCCAGCAGGTTGGCGAGCGTCTCCTCCAGCCAGCGCTGGGCGCCGGGATCGCGCAGCGCCAGCGTGTTGCCGGCGCCGCTCAGCACGTCGCCGTGCACCATGGCGACCGAAGCTTCGGCATTCGCCTCGCGGATGCGCCGCCTGGCGTCGACCAGCACGGCAGCGCCGTCGATGCGCTCGATCAGCGGCCCGAGCCTGCGGCTGTGCTCCAGCCCCCGCCGCAGCATGGCCGCGCTGCGCACGGCGTCGACCAGGCCGGCCTTCACCCCCTCCAGCACGGCCGCCGCCGGCCCGTCGCACCGGGGCGCCTGCTCGACGCCGTAGTGCCAGCACACGATGACGGTGTTGTGGGCGTCGACATCGACGCGGATGCCCGTCGCCGCCTTCAGGTTGTCCTGCGCGGCCAGCCAGTCGGCATAGAACTCGCTGTCGTGGAAGGCGGACGAGGGGCAATCGCGCTCGGTGACGCGGATTTCCCCGTCCGGTATCGTGCTCGCGAAGGCCAGCCACGGGTCGATCGCCACATAGCGGTCGCAGTAGGCGCTCACGCGGTCGGGGTCCATCCCCTCCACGAACATGGCGTTGACGGCCTGCCGCGGCAGATCGACATTGCGGATGATCGGGACCGAGCCGGGCAGGATGCCGGCAAGGGACCTGCACACGTCCTCCCAGGTTCCCCTGCCCCAGGCCACCTCGCTCAGGCGTTCGCCGATCGCGCCGACGGCTCGCGTAACATCGTCTTCATTCAGAATGACACGCCTCCCCTCATGCCCGATCCACGATAGCAGGTCGGCAAGGTTAACGGCCACTTAATATTTGGTTTCGGCGATACCGTAAAAACACCACCCTGCCTGCCGAGGCAGACGGGACGCGGGGAGAAGGACGGCCAGACGAGGAAGGCCGCCGGTGCGCCCGACGGCCTTCCGCTTTGCGTTCCTGGCGAGCGCCGCCTATTCGGCGGCGTTCGTGGTCATGTCGGCAAGCGCCGGCGCCGCCATCTCGGCGCCCGAGGCCTTGCGGCGCTCGTCGAGGATCAGCTCGTCGCGCTGGGTGGCGATGCGCCGGATCTGGCTCATCGTGCCGCCGGTGCCGGCCGGGATCAGCCGGCCGACGATGACGTTCTCCTTCAGGCCCTGCAGCGTGTCGGTCTTGCCGGCCACGGCCGCCTCGGTCAGCACCCGCGTCGTCTCCTGGAAGGAGGCGGCGGAGATGAAGGACGGCGTCTGCAGGCTGGCCTTGGTGATGCCGAGCAGCACCGGCTGGCCCGCCGCGGGCTTCTTGCCTTCCTCGATCAGCCGGTCGTTGACCTCGTCGAGCTCGATCACGTCGACATGGTCGCCGGGGATGTAGGTCGAATCGCCCTGCTCGGTGATCTCGACCTTCTGCAGCATCTGACGGACGATCACCTCGATGTGCTTGTCGTTGATGAGCACGCCCTGGAGGCGGTAGACCTCCTGGATCTCGTTGACGAGATAGCGGGCAAGCTCCTCGACGCCCTTGATGGCGAGGATGTCGTGCGGCGCCGGGTTGCCCTCGAGGATATAGTCGCCCTTCTCGATGGTGTCGCCGTCCTGGAGATGGAACGGCTTGCCCTTCGGGATCAGGTACTCGACCGGCTCCAGCGTCGAGTCGTGCGGCTCGATGACGATGCGGCGCTTGTTCTTGTAGTCGCGCCCGAACCGCACCGTGCCGTCGATCTCGGCCATGATGGCGTGGTCCTTGGGGCGACGCGCCTCGAACAGCTCCGCCACCCGCGGCAGGCCGCCGGTGATGTCCTTGGTCTTGGCGCTTTCCATCGGCAGGCGGGCGAGCACGTCGCCCGGCTGGACGGTCGCGCCCGGCTCCACCGACAGGATCGCCTCGACGGAGAGCATGAAGCGCGCGTCGCCGCCCTTGGCGAGCTTGGCGGGCTTGCCCTTGTCGTCGTTGACGACGATCGCCGGCTTGAGGTCGGAGCCGCGCGGCGTCGAGCGCCAGTCGATGACCTCGCGCTTGGTGATGCCGGTCGACTCGTCGGCCGTCTCCTGCACGGAGATGCCGTCGACCAGGTCCTCGAACACCACCTTGCCGCCGACCTCGGTGAGGATGGGGCGGGTGTAGGGGTCCCACTCGGCGATGCGCTGGCCGCGCTTCACGTGGTCGCCGTCGTCGACGAAGATGCGGCTGCCGTAGGTGACGCGGTGCACCGCGCGCTCCTTGCCGCCCTCGTCGAGGATCAGCACCGCCATGTTGCGGCCCATGACGACCAGATGGCCGTCGGAGTTGCGCACCACGTTGCGGTTGCGGATGGCGACCTTGCCCTCGTAGGAGGCTTCCAGGAACGACTGGTCCACCACCTGCGCCGTGCCGCCCATGTGGAAGGTGCGCATGGTCAGCTGCGTGCCGGGCTCGCCGATCGACTGCGCCGCGATGACGCCGACGGCCTCGCCGATGTTGACCGGCGTGCCGCGGGCGAGGTCGCGCCCGTAGCAGACCGCGCACACGCCCGTCCTGACCTCGCAGGTCAGCGCCGAGCGGATGGTGACCGACTGGATGCCCGCCTTCTCGACCGCGTCGACGTCGCGCTCGTCGATGAGCTTGCCGCCCTTGACGATCACCTCGCCGGTGGCCGGGTGGGTGATGTCCTCGAGCGTGGTGCGGCCGAGGATGCGCTGGCCGAGCGAGGCCACGACCTGGCCGGCGTCGACGATCGGCTGCATCGTCAGGCCCCGGTCGGTGCCGCAATCGGCCTTGGTGACGATGCAGTCCTGCGCCACGTCGACCAGGCGGCGGGTGAGATAGCCGGAGTTGGCCGTCTTCAGCGCGGTGTCGGCAAGGCCCTTGCGCGCGCCGTGGGTCGAGTTGAAGTATTCGAGAACCGTCAGCCCTTCCTTGAAGTTGGAGATGATCGGCGTCTCGATGATCTCGCCGGAGGGCTTGGCCATCAGGCCGCGCATGCCGGCGAGCTGGCGCATCTGGGTCGGCGAGCCGCGCGCGCCCGAATGCGACATCATGTAGATCGAGTTCATCGGCTTCTGGCGGCCGCTCTCGTCGAACTCGACGGCCTTGATGCGCGCCATCATCTCCTCGGCGACCTTCTCCGAGCACTTGGCCCAGGCGTCGACCACCTTGTTGTACTTCTCGCCCTGGGTGATCAGGCCGTCATTGTACTGCTGCTCGAAGTCCTTGGCCTCGGCCTCGGTCTTGGCCACCAGCGCCGCCTTGGTGTCGGGGATGAGCATGTCGTCCTTGCCGAACGAGATGCCCGCCCGGCAGGCATGGCCGAAGCCGAGCTGCATGATGCGGTCGCAGAAGATCACGGTCTCCTTCTGGCCGCAGTGGCGGTAGACCGTGTCGATCATCTTGGAGATGTTCTTCTTGGTCATCTCCTGGTTGGCGATGTCGAACGGCACGTTGTGGTTCTTCGGCAGAAGCTCGCCGATGATCATGCGGCCGGGTGTGGTCTCGTAGATCCTCGACACCGGCTTGCCCTCGGCGTCGACGGTCTTGAAGCGGCCCTTGATCTTGGTGTGCAGCGTCACGGCCTTGGTCTCGAGCGCATGGTGCAGCTCGCCCATGTCGGCGAAGGCCATGCCCTCGCCCGGCTCGTTCTGGTTCATGATCGACAGGTAGTAGAGCCCGAGCACCATGTCCTGCGACGGCACGATGATCGGCGCGCCGGACGCCGGGTGCAGGATGTTGTTGGTCGACATCATCAGCACGCGGGCTTCGAGCTGCGCTTCCAGCGACAGCGGCACGTGGACCGCCATCTGGTCGCCGTCGAAGTCGGCGTTGAAGGCGGTGCAGACCAGCGGGTGGAGCTGGATCGCCTTGCCCTCGATCAGGATCGGCTCGAACGCCTGGATGCCGAGGCGGTGCAGCGTCGGCGCGCGGTTGAGCAGCACCGGATGCTCGCGGATCACCTCGTCGAGGATGTCCCAGACCTCGGGCTTCTCCTTCTCGACCAGCTTCTTCGCCTGCTTGACGGTGGACGAATAGCCCTTGGCGTCGAGGCGGGCGTAGATGAAGGGCTTGAAAAGCTCGAGCGCCATCTTCTTCGGCAGGCCGCACTGGTGCAGCTTCAGCTCCGGGCCGGTCACGATGACCGAGCGGCCGGAATAGTCGACGCGCTTGCCGAGCAGGTTCTGGCGGAAGCGACCCTGCTTGCCCTTGAGCATGTCGGAGAGCGACTTCAACGGCCGCTTGTTGGCGCCGGTGATGACGCGGCCGCGGCGGCCGTTGTCGAACAGCGCGTCCACCGCCTCCTGAAGCATGCGCTTCTCGTTGCGGATGATGATGCCGGGCGCGCGCAGCTCGATCAGCCGCTTCAGGCGGTTGTTGCGGTTGATGACGCGGCGGTAGAGGTCGTTGAGGTCCGACGTGGCGAAACGGCCGCCGTCGAGCGGCACCAGCGGGCGCAGGTCCGGCGGGATCACCGGGATGATCTTCATGATCATCCACTCCGGGCGGTTGCCGGATTCGAGGAAGTTCTCGACGACCTTGAGGCGCTTGAGCAGCTTCTTCTGCTTCAGCTCCGACGTGGTCGAGGCGAGCTCGGAGCGCAGGTCGCCCGCGATCTTCTCGAGGTCCATCGAGGCGAGCAACTCATGGATGGCTTCCGCGCCGATCATGGCGGTGAAGCTGTCCTCGCCGTACTCGTCGACGGCGATCATGTACTCCTCTTCCGACAGGAGCTGATGCTCCTTCAGCGCGGTGAGGCCCGGCTCGGTGACGATGTAGTTCTCGAAGTAGAGGACGCGCTCGATGTCCTTCAGCGTCATGTCGAGCAGCGTGCCGATGCGGCTCGGCAGCGACTTCAGGAACCAGATATGGGCGACGGGCGCGGCCAGCTCGATATGGCCCATGCGCTCGCGGCGCACCCGCGACAGCGTGACCTCGACGCCGCACTTCTCGCAGATGACGCCCTTGTACTTCATGCGCTTGTACTTGCCGCACAGGCACTCGTAATCCTTGATCGGACCGAAGATGCGCGCGCAGAACAGGCCGTCGCGCTCGGGCTTGAACGTGCGGTAGTTGATCGTCTCGGGCTTCTTGATCTCGCCGAACGACCAGGACTGGATCTTTTCCGGGCTGGCGAGCGAGATGCGGATGGCATCGAAGGTCTGCGCCGGCGCCTGCGGGTTGAAGAGATTCATGACCTCTTGGTTCATGCCGTTCTCCTTGTCGGGGCGGGAGCCCCCAAAATCGTGATCGACCGGATCGCGAGGACCGGATCGTGATCGAGGGCGGCGGCGCGTTGCCGCGCCGCCCCCTTCCGGTCGTTATTCGGCCGCGTCGGGCAGCCGCGCCGGCGTCTCGTCGACCAGCGTGTTCTCCAGCTCGACATTCAGGCCCAGCGAGCGCATTTCCTTGACGAGAACGTTGAAGCTCTCGGGAATGCCGGCCTCGAACGTGTCGTCGCCGCGCACGATGGCCTCGTAGACCTTGGTGCGGCCGGCCACGTCGTCCGACTTGACGGTCAGCATCTCCTGCAAGGTGTAGGCGGCGCCGTAGGCTTCCAGCGCCCACACCTCCATCTCGCCGAAGCGCTGACCGCCGAACTGCGCCTTGCCGCCCAGCGGCTGCTGGGTGACGAGCGAGTACGGGCCGATCGAGCGGGCGTGGATCTTGTCGTCCACCAGATGGTGCAGCTTGAGCATGTAGATGTAGCCCACCGTCACCTGCCGGTCGAACGCCTCGCCCGTGCGCCCGTCATAGAGCGTGGACTGGCCGCTGGTGGCCAGGCCCGCCTGCTCCAGCATGGCGTCGATGTCGTGCTCGCGCGCGCCGTCGAAGACCGGCGTGGCGATGGAGACACCGCGCTTCATCTGCTCGCCCAGGCGCACGATCGACTCGTCGTCGTAGCTGCGCACCGGCTCGTTGCGGTCGTTGTCGGGGATGATGTCCTCGATCGTGGCCCGCAGCGGCTCGATGCCGCCGCCTTCCCTGTAGGCGTCGATCAGCTGGCCGATCTTCCTGCCCATTCCGGCGCAGGCCCAGCCCAGATGCGTCTCGAGGATCTGGCCGACATTCATGCGGCTCGGCACGCCGAGCGGGTTGAGCACGATGTCGACATGCGTGCCGTCCTCCAGGAACGGCATGTCCTCGACCGGCACGATGCGGCTGACCACGCCCTTGTTGCCGTGGCGGCCGGCCATCTTGTCGCCGGGCTGCATCTTGCGCTTCACGGCCACGAAGACCTTGACCATCTTCATGACGCCGGGGGGCATCTCGTCGCCGCGCTGCACCTTCTCGACCTTGTCCATGAAGCGCTGCTCCAGCGCCTTCTTGGACTCGTCGTACTGGCCGCGCAGCGCCTCGAGCTCGCTCTGGGCCTGCTCGTCCTCGACGGCGAACTGCCACCACTGCGAGCGCGGATACTCGCCGAGCGTCTCCCTCGTCAGCGCGCCGCCCTTCTTCCAGCCCTTGGGGCCGGCGATGGCGTTGCGCCCGTCGAGCATGTCGGCGAGGCGCGAATAGACGTTGCGGTCGAGGATCGCCTGCTCGTCGTCGCGGTCCTTGGCCAGCCGCTCGATCTCCTCGCGCTCGATCGCCATGGCGCGCTCGTCCTTCTCGACGCCGTGGCGGTTGAAGACGCGCACCTCGACCACGGTGCCGAAGGCCCCGGGCGGCATGCGCATGGAGGTGTCGCGCACGTCGGACGCCTTCTCGCCGAAGATGGCGCGCAGGAGCTTCTCTTCCGGCGTCATCGGGCTCTCGCCCTTCGGCGTGATCTTGCCGACCAGGATGTCGCCCGGCTGCACTTCGGCGCCGATATAGACGATGCCGGCCTCGTCGAGGTTCTTCAGCGCCTCTTCCGACACGTTCGGGATGTCGCGCGTGATCTCCTCCGGCCCGAGCTTGGTGTCGCGCGCCATCACCTCGAACTCCTCGATGTGGATCGAGGTGAAGATGTCGTCGGCGACGATGCGCTCGGACAGAAGGATGGAGTCCTCGTAGTTGTAGCCGTTCCACGGCATGAACGCGACGAGCACGTTGCGGCCGAGCGCCAGGTCGCCCAGATCGGTCGACGGGCCGTCGGCGATGATGTCGCCCTTGTTGACCCGGTCGCCCATCCTGACCAGCGGACGCTGGTTGATGCAGGTGTTCTGGTTGGAACGCTGGAACTTCATCAGCCGGTAGATGTCGACGCCCGACTTGCCGGGATCGAGGTCTTCCGTGGCGCGGATGACGATACGGGTCGCGTCCACCTGGTCGACGATGCCGCCGCGGCGCGCGCCGATGGCGGCGCCGGAGTCGCGGGCCACGACGGGCTCCATGCCGGTGCCGACGAACGGCGCCTCGGCCCGCACCAGCGGCACGGCCTGACGCTGCATGTTCGAGCCCATCAGCGCGCGGTTGGCGTCGTCGTTCTCGAGGAACGGGATCAGCGCCGCCGCCACCGAGACCATCTGCTTGGGCGACACGTCCATCAGGTCGACGTTCTCGCGCGGGGTCATCATGACCTCGCCGGCGTGGCGGCAGATCACGAATTCCTCGGTGAAGCGCCCTTCCCCGTCCAGCTCGGCGTTGGCCTGCGCGACGTAGTGCTTGGCCTCCTCCATCGCCGACAGATAGACCACCTCGCTGGTGATCCTGCCGTCGACGATCCTGCGGTACGGGCTCTCGATAAAGCCGTACTTGTTGACGCGGGCGAAGGTCGCCAGGCTGTTGATCAAGCCGATGTTCGGGCCTTCCGGCGTCTCGATCGGGCAGATGCGGCCATAGTGCGTGACGTGGACGTCGCGCACCTCGAAGCCCGCGCGCTCGCGGGTCAGGCCGCCCGGCCCGAGCGCCGACAGGCGGCGCTTGTGGGTGATCTCCGACAGCGGGTTGGTCTGGTCCATGAACTGCGAGAGCTGGCTGGAGCCGAAGAACTCGCGCACGGCGGCGGCCGCCGGCTTGGCGTTGATCAGGTCCTGCGGCATGACCGTGTCGATCTCGATCGAGGACATGCGCTCCTTGATCGCGCGCTCCATGCGCAGCAGGCCGACGCGGTACTGGTTCTCCATCAGCTCGCCGACCGAGCGCACGCGCCGGTTGCCGAGGTTGTCGATGTCGTCGATCTCGCCCTTGCCGTCGCGCAGCTCCACCAGCGTCCTGACGACGGCGATGATGTCGTCCTTGCGCAGCACGCGCACGGTGTCGGGGCAGTCGAGCTCCAGGCGCATGTTCATCTTGACGCGGCCGACGGCCGACAGGTCGTAGCGCTCGGGATCGAAGAACAGCGAGTTGAACATGGCTTCCGCCGTGTCCATCGTCGGCGGCTCGCCGGGGCGCATGACGCGGTAGATGTCGAACAGCGCGTCCTGGCGGCTCTCGTTCTTGTCCACGGCAAGCGTGTTGCGGATGTAGCCGCCGACATTGACGTGGTCGATGTCGAGGATCCTGATCTCGTCCTGGCCCGCCTCGAGCAGCACCTTCAGCGTCTTCTCGTCGATCTCGTCGCCGGCCTCGAGATAGATCTCGCCGGTGGCGTAGTTGACGATGTCCTCGGCGAGGTAGGAGCCGTAGAGGTCGTCCTCGGTGGCGCGGATCGCCTTCAGGCCCTTGTCGGCGAGCTGCTTGGCCTGGCGCGCGGTGATCTTGCGGCCGGCCTCGACCACCACCTCGCCGGTGTCGGCGTCGATCAGGTCGTTGACGGCCTTGAGGCCGCGGAAGCGGTCGGACGAATAGGGAATGCGCCAGTGGTCGCCGGCGCGCTCATAGGTGAGCGTGTCGTAGAAGGTCGACAGGATCTCCTCGCCGTCCATGCCGAGCGCCATCAGCAGGCTGGTGACGGGGATCTTGCGGCGGCGGTCGATGCGGGCGTGGACGACGTCCTTGGAATCGAACTCGATGTCGAGCCACGAGCCGCGATAGGGGATGACGCGCGCGGCGAACAGGAGCTTGCCCGACGAGTGCGACTTGCCCTTGTCGTGGTCGAAGAAGACGCCCGGCGAGCGGTGCATCTGCGACACGATCACGCGCTCGGTGCCGTTGATGATGAAGGTGCCGTTCGACGTCATGAGCGGCATGTCGCCCATGTAGACGTCCTGCTCCTTGATGTCCTTGATCGACTTGGCGCCGGTGTCCTCGTCGACGTCGAACACGATCAGCCGCAGCGTCACCTTGAGCGGCGCGGCATAGGTCAGGTCGCGCTGGCGGCACTCGTCCACGTCGAACTTGGGGGCCTCGAACTCGTACTTGACGAACTCGAGCATCGAGGCGCCGGAAAAGTCGGAGATGGGGAACACCGACTTGAAAACCGCCTGCAACCCCTCGTCGGGACGGCCGCCCTTCGGCTCGTCCACCATGAGGAACTGGTCGTAGGATGCCTTCTGAACCTCGATGAGGTTCGGCATCTCCGCAACTTCCGGAATCTTTCCGAAGAATTTGCGTACGCGCCTGCGACCGTTGAACGTGTGGGTCTGGGCCATCGTCGCTCCTTGCTGCCTTCCTGGCTTCGTCCCGGCTGCCGCCGGATCTGCCGACCGCTGCGCGCGGTCCGTCTGAAACGGGTAGAAACCCGTTTCCTGAAGGCCGCCGCCGGCCCACAGGAAAGAGGTTCCCACGCAAAATACGTCCCCTGCGGGACCGGCGGGCAGGACATGCGCCCTGCCCGCCGCAACCCGAGTGCCTTACTTCAGGTCGACCTTGGCGCCGGCTGCCTCGAGCTGGGCCTTGATCTTCTCGGCGTCGGCCTTGGCCACGCCTTCCTTGACCGGCTTGGGCGCGCCCTCGACCAGGTCCTTGGCCTCCTTGAGGCCGAGGCCGGTGATGGCCCGCACTTCCTTGATGACGTTGATCTTCTGGGCGCCGGCGTCGGCGAGGATGACGTCGAACTCGGTCTTCTCCTCGGCGGCCTCGGCCGGAGCGGCGGCGCCGCCGGCGACGGCGGCGACGGCGACCGGAGCGGCGGCGGAGACGCCCCACTTCTCTTCGAGCATCTTCGACAGCTCGGCCGCCTCGAGGACGGTCAGGGCCGACAGGTCTTCAACGATCTTGGCGAGATCAGCCATTTTTCAATTTCCTTCAAAAAGTCCGAACAGGTGTTGTCAGTTTCAGGCTAGCCGAGGAACAGCCTCAGGCCGCCTCGTCCTTCCGGGCATAGGCGCCGAAAACGCGGGCAAGATTTCCTGCCGGTGCGTTGACGACCGCAGCGATCCGGGTCGCCGGCGTCTGGATCATGCCGACGATCTTGGCCCTCAGCTCGTCGAGCGACGGCATGGTGGCAAGCGCCTTCACACCATCGGCATCGAGCGTGGTCGCTCCCATCGCGCCGCCGAGAATGACCAGCTTGTCATTCGTCTTGGCGAAATCGGAAGCGACCTTCGGGGCCGCAACCGGATCATCCGCATAGGCGATCAGGGTCTGTCCCTTGAACAGATCCTTCATGCCTTCGGATTCCGTACCCTGAAGAGCGATAACGGCGAGACGGTTCTTCGCGACCTTGACGGTGCCGCCCGCAGCGCGCATCTTCGACCGAAGGTCGTTCATGTTCGCGACGGTGAGCCCGGCATAGTGGGCCACGACCACCGAACCCGTGCTCTTGAACACGTCGTTCAGGCCCGTGACGAATTCGCGCTTTTCCGCTCTGTCCACTGCCTATCTCCAGTTGACGGCCGCCCTTGCAGAACGGCCATCGGTTGCCTTTTGCCGCGCGGGACGCTCCATGGGGATCGCCCGAACGACGCTCGAGGATCCTGCCCCCTTTCGCCACGCCGGCGGGATCGTCATCCCTTGGGCGCGCTGACAAAAGGCCAACACGGTTCGAACTTCCAGCCGGGCGGCACGCGCCCGTTTTCCGTTCTTACCCGTCTCATGCAGGCCCGGTCGGATTAAGGTCGGGGCGAGCCCCGAACCGCCTGCAATCTCGGACAGGATTGCCGGAAGCCTTGCGGCTTCCGGCCTCCGCCCCGCGCGGACGCGAGCCGGAATCTGTATCGCGACGGGGCTTGCGCCGCCGTCGCGCCGCCTCGCGGCTCAGGCCGCGGTGACGCTTGCCAGGTCGAGCTTGAGGCCCGGCCCCATGGTGGACGTGATCGCCACCTTCTTGACGTAGTTGCCCTTGGCGCCCGAGGGCTTGGCCTTGATCACGGCATCGGCGAACGCCTTGACGTTCTCCTCCAGCGCCTTGGCGTCGAACGACACCTTGCCGACGCCGGCATGCACGATGCCCGCCTTCTCGACGCGGAACTCGACCGCGCCGCCCTTCGACGCCTTGACGGCGGCGGCGACGTCGGCGGTCACGGTGCCGACCTTCGGGTTCGGCATCAGGCCGCGGGGGCCGAGCACCTTGCCGAGACGGCCGACCAGCGGCATCAGGTCGGGCGTGGCGATGCAGCGGTCGAAGGCGATCTCGCCCTTCTGCACCACCTCGACCAGATCCTCCGCGCCGACGAGGTCGGCGCCGGCGGCCTTGGCTTCCTCGGCCTTGTCGCCGCGCGCGAACACGGCGACCCGCACGGTGCGGCCGGTGCCGTTCGGCAGGTTGACGACGCCGCGCACCATCTGGTCGGCGTGACGCGGATCGACGCCGAGATTCATGGCGACCTCGATCGTCTCGTCGAACTTGGCCGTGGCGCGGTCCTTGAGGAGCTTGATGGCTTCGGCCAGCTCGTACTGCTTGTTCGGGTCAATGCCCTCGCGCGACTTGGCGACGCGCTTCGCGATCTTCTTGGCCATCGTCTTCAGTCCACCACTTCCAGGCCCATCGAACGGGCGGAGCCTTCAACCATGCGGATGGCGGCCTCGACGTCGTTGGCGTTCAGGTCCTTCATCTTCGCTTCGGCGATCTCGCGCACCTTGGCGCGCTGAACCGTGCCGGCCCTGGTCTTGCCCGGCTCCTTCGAGCCCGACTTGAGGTTGGCCGCCTTCTTCAGGAAGTAGGTCACCGGCGGCGTCTTCATGACGAAGGTGAACGACTTGTCCTGATAGTAGGTGATGACGACCGGCGTGGGCTGGCCCTTCTCGACCTCCTGCGTGGCGGCGTTGAACGCCTTGCAGAATTCCATGATGTTGATGCCGCGCTGACCAAGCGCAGGGCCGATCGGGGGCGACGGCGTCGCCGAGCCCGCGGGCACCTGGAGCTTGAGCTGGCCTGCGATCTTCTTAGCCATTTGCTCTCCTGCCTTCTTTCGTTGCCGGTCGCCCCTGTCGTCGGGAACGGGCCGGCGGTTGCAGTCGGTGGTGCGGAGGCTCGCGGCCGGCTAAGCCGCCTCTCCTTCCACCATTCCGGCGCATGGGGCGCGGCCGCAGCCTTCCCCGGCGCCTGCCCGCCCCGGCCTCGCGGCCCGCGGGACGGAACCTCCGGTCAGCCCTTCTCGACCTGCCCGAATTCAAGATCGACCGGCACAGCGCGGCCGAAGATCGACACCTCGACCTTGAGGCGCGAGCGCTCCTCGTCGACTTCCTGCACGGTGCCGTTGAACGAGGCGAACGGGCCGTCGGAAACGCGCACGGCCTCGCCGATCTCGAAGGTGACGGACGGCTTCGGCCGCTCGACGCCTTCCTGGACCTGCATGAGGATGCGCTGCGCCTCGGCCTCGCTGATCGGCACAGGCTTGGCCGTGGTGCGGTCCTCGCCGAGGAAGCCGGTCACGCGCGGCGTGTTCTTGACGAGGCTGATGACGGGGTCGGTCAGGTTGGCCTTGATCAGCACGTAGCCGGGGAAGAACTTGCGCTCGGCGTCGACCTTCTTGCCGCGCCGCACCTCGACCACCTTCTCGGTCGGGACCACGATCTGCTCGATCTGGTCGGCAAGCCCCTTCTGCCGCGCCTTGTTCTCGATGTCCTCGGCGACCTTCTTCTCGAAATTCGAGTAGGCGTGGACGATGTACCACCGCGCAGTCATAGTCTGGGTTCCCCGTAGTCGCGGCGTCAGCGGCCGATGCCGAGAATCAGCTCGATGGCGAAGGCCATGACCTGGTCCGATGCAAAGAAGAAGATCGCGGCAAGGCAGGCGAACGCCATCACCATCATCGTCGAGACCATGGTCTCGCGCCGCGAGGGCCACGTGACCTTGGCCGTCTCGGACCGCACCTGCTGGAGAAAGACGAAGGGATTGGTGGTCTTGGACGCCATCTGCCGCTCTTCTGGACTGCCCCGTGTCGCCCGGAGCCTGAAATTCTCGCCACGGAACAGGCCGCCTCGCAGCGCCCGCCCGCGCCGACGCGCGAATCACAACCAGCTTCCAAAGTGATCTTCGGCCATGCAATTCAGGCGCGTAAAGCCGGATCCTGGCCCCACGCGCCTCGCGTCTGGGGTCCATACATAGAGCCGTTCGCCGGCATATGCAAGGGTCTTGATCGATGAAGCCGCGCCGGGTCGGGCACCGGGTCGAAGGCCACAAAAGGTAAAGCTGTCGAGGCTGCATCTTGCCACGGCATAAACCATACCTTGTATCGGCTTGCGCAGGCTTGCGCCTATCGTTCTCTGAAAGCCTTGCTGAACTGGTCGGAGATTGGCTTAACGAAATAAGACAGGGCAGTTCGTTCTGTTGTGGTCACATAGACTTCCACGGGCATGCCCGGAATAAGCCTGCTATCACCGATCTTGGCAAGTTCTGCCACCGAAATGTCGACGTCACCCTTGTAGTAGACCTGGCCCGTGGAGGCATCACGCATGGTGGCGGGGGAGACATGGGCGACGACCCCGGCAAGTTCGGGGGTGGTTCTCTGGTTGAGCGCCGTCAGGCGCAGCCTTGCCACCTGGCCGACCGAGACCTGGTCGATGCTTGCCGGGTCCAGCTTCACCTCGACATTGAGCCGTGCGTCCTCAGGCACGATGGTGACCAGCACCTCGGCCGGCGTGATGACGCCGCCTATGGTGTGGATGTTGAGTTCGTTGACGGTGCCGGAAATGGGGGAGCGGATCTCGGTGCGCGAGAGGCGGTCCGAGATCGCCATGCGGCGATCCTGAAGCTCCGACACCTTGGTTTCGACCAGGGTGAGTTCGCGTTGCGCTTCGGTCCTTGCATTCTCGTCGATGGCGATGATCTGCAGACGGATTTCGCTCATGCGGGTCTTTGCGCGTGCGATCGCCGCGTCAATCTCGCCGCGTTCGCCTCTGAGGCGAGCCATGTCCCGCTCGGAGACATAGAGCGGATTGCGCTCGATGAGCTGCTGTTTGGCGAGGATCTTGAGCTTGGCATATTGTTCTTCCACAAGGGCGATCTCGTCGGACTTGGAAAGGCGCTGCGATTCCAGCCCCTTGATCTCCTCGCCGATCTGATCGATGCCGAGCTGGAGTTGCTGTTTCTGGCTTTCGCGGTTCATCTGGTTGCCGGCAAACAGGCGGATCTCCCCGGTGAGAAGAACACGCGCCTCGATAGGCGAGGCATCGAGCTCGGCTGGAAACTCGATCGCCCGCAGCCCGTCTCTTTCGGCCAGCAACCGGGCCTTTCGTGCGGCCAGTTCCAGAAGCTGCGCCTCGACGATGGAAAGCTCGGCCTTGGTCTGGGCATCGTCGAGGCGCAGCAGCACCTGTCCCTTACTCACCAAGTCGCCTTCTCGAATGGCGATCTCGCTGACGATGCCGCCGTCACGATGCTGGATTGCCTTCAGCTTCTGGTCGACCATGACCTGGCCATGGGCAATGACGGCGCCGGAAAGCTGCGCGGTGGCCGCCCAGCCGCCGGCGCCGGCAACCAGCAAGACGCCCAGGGTGACGCCGAAGAAGACTCGGGGGCCGATCCTGAACGGGTTTGTTGCATCGTTACTCATGGCTGCCTCCGCTCATGCCTGTTCGACGACGATCAGGATGCGATGGCCATCGAGGGCGATCGTGGTCTCCCAGACATCGTCATCATTGAAATCGGCTTCGATGATGGTGCGGCTCAAGTCGTCGGTCCGGTCGTGGCGATAGCGGATGGGCACATCGTCCTCATCAAAATCGTCGCCATAGATCTCCTCGAAGCGATCCTCCAGTTCGTCGTACACCTTCTCAAAGAGATCGTACTTGGACATGCGCACGCGATCGCCGACCTCAAAATCCAGGATCTCGTGCATAACTGGTGCTGAAACCTGGCCTGGATCGGGCACGAATTCGAAGACGTCGCAGCCCTCGCCTCCGGACAGGACAGTTGCTACGGCTGCATCGGCAATGAAATGATCGTCACCCGAGCCGCCGACCACCTCCTCGAATGAGGCCACGCTGTCTTCGCCGATCTCGGTTCCCTGGGCAGTACCTTCGATGAGATCGACCGTTACGCCCACGCTGGTCAGCGAATAGTCGAGCGTGTCGCATCCCTCACCGCCATCATACTGGTCGTCGGTTGCGTCAAGAGCTGCGATGACATGGTCATTGCCGGCGCCGCCAAGGACTTCATCGGCCCCTGCCCCGTCGATCAGCACATCATCGCCATCGCCGCCATCCAGTCGATCATCGCCCGTACCGCCCTGGAGGGTGTCGTCGCCCGCCCCACCAGCGAGCATGTCATCGCCAGCCTCGCCAAGCAGGACGTCTTCACCCTCCCCGCCATCCAGCCGATCGTCGCCTATGCCTCCCTGAAGGATATCGTCGCCGGCGCCGCCCATCAGCCTGTCATCGCCGGCGTCGCCGAAAATGATGTCGTCACCAGCCTCGCCGTACAGCCGATCATTACCGTCGCCGCCGGAAATCCGGTCGTTGCCGGTACCGCCGAAGACGATGTCGTCTCCGATGCCCGCAAAGACGATGTCGTCGCCGCTGCCTGCAACGATGTGATCGTCACCGGCACCGCCCACGATCGTATCGTTACCGGCACGCGCGTCGATATTGTCGTCGCCTTCGCCGCCGTCGATCTCGTCGGCGCACATGGTGCCGAGGACGGTATCGTCTGCATCGGTGCCCTGGATGTCGTTCCTGCTTACGGAGAAATAGGCCGTCTGGCTGATTGAAAGCGCACCGTCCGTCACGTCATAGGTTATCGTCACCAGCCCTTCGAGTTGCGGCCCGCCCTGGAACAGCCAGCCCTCGTCCAGCTCCGTCAGCAGTCCGTGCGAAATCACCAGATTCTCCACCGAAAGCGCGTCGCCGTCGGGATCGTGGGCATTCTGCAGAAGGTCCATCAGGCCGATTGTGAGGATGGCACAGCCGGTGACGTCCATGAGATAGACTGGGCCGGAAATCCTGGGAGCGCGATTGGTGTTCTCGTCCTCATCCTCCTCCTCCTCGCAGCCACAGCTACAGTCCGGGTTGGACGAGTCATCGTCGTCATCGGGAGCGTTGCCCGAACCGTCGTCGGAGTCTCCGGGGTTGTTGCCGCCAGGATCCCCGCCATCGAGATCGTCGTCATCATCCGGGCTCGCGGGGGGACTGGTTGCGGGACCATCATCGCCTGGTCCGGCATCATCGCCGTCGGGGCCATCGCCAGGGGTCACGCCGCCGGGCAAATCAGGGCCTGCATTGTCATTGGCCGCAACCGGATTGGCCGCAACCGGACTATCGTCAGGGATTCCCAAGCCACGCCAGCCCAGCGAATCCTTCGGCGCGCGCAGATCGACCACCGGGCTCTCGATCAGCATGAACTCGACCGGCAACTGCTCATCGACCAGTTTGCGTCCGGAGCCTGGTGGCGCGCTGAGTGCTGCATCGGCTACAGCCGTCGGCGCAGGCGCGGCCGTCAGCATCATTTGGGCCGCCTGGATCAGCGGCTGAGCGCTTCCTTCGGGCTCGGCATCGGGCACTGCATCAGCCTCTTCGGCCGGTTGAGCCTGTGGGGAGAAGATGGACTTCAAATAGAGGATCACGCTGGCCATCAACAGGCTGATCGCCAGCGGCGTTCTGGACTTTTTGTCCATGCTCTTGAGGAGGTAGCGTTGGGCGGGGTCGGTTTCTGCCGGGGCCTGCCGGGTTGCCTTGACGTCGATGATCATGCCGAGACCCGCGCCCGCACGCCGGCGCGCTCCTTTTCTGTCTTGCCGCTGGCGGCCGGGGCCGGCGCGGCGGCCGGCGTTGCCTGGATGACGGCGCCGAGCACGTCTTCCTTGGGGCCGAAGGCGGTTATCTTGCCGTTCTGCACCACCGCGACCAGATCGACGGCGGCGAGCGCGCTCGGCCGGTGGGCGATGACGACGACGATGCCGCCGCGCCGCTTGACGTTCTCGATGGCGGCGGCAAGCGCGGCTTCGCCCTCGCTGTCGAGGTTGGAGTTCGGCTCGTCGAGCACGACGAGGAACGGCTCGCCGTAGAGCGCCCGGGCCAGGCCGATGCGCTGGCGCTGGCCGCCCGACAGCGATGCGCCGAGCGGGCCGAGCTCGGTCTTGTAGCCGTCGGGCAGGCGCACGATCATCGGGTGGACGCCGGCCGCCGCCGCCGCCCGCACGATGGCGCGCGCCTCCGGCGCCGGATCGAGGCGGCAGACGTTCTCCTCGATGGTGGCGTCGAGCAGCGACACCTCCTGCGGCAGGTAGCCGATGAAGGCGCCGAGCCTGGCATCCTCCCATTGCGACAGCTCGGCGTCGTCCAGCCGCACGCTGCCGCGCAGCGTCGGCCAGATGCCGGTGAGCGCGCGCGCCAGCGTCGTCTTGCCGCCGCCGCTCGGCCCGATCACGCCGAGCGCCTGGCCGGCCCTGAGCTCGAAGCTCACGTCGCTCAGCAGCACCCGCCCCGAGCCGGGCGCGGCGACGGTGATGCCCTCGACCTTGAGCGAGGCGACGGGCGGCGGCAGCTCCAGCGGCTCCGCCATCGAGGACAGCGCCGCCGCCGTCTCCTTCAGGCGCTGGAAGGCCGCGCGCGCCGCCACCACGCTCTTCCAGTTGCCGATGGCCAGATCGATGGGCGCGAGCGCGCGCGCCGAGGCCACCGAGGCGGCGATGATGGCGCCCGCCGTCAGCTCGCCGCGGATGGTCAGCAGCGCGCCGAGCCCCAGCACCGCCGATTGCAGGATCATGCGCAGCACGCGCGAGATGGCGCCGAAGGTGCCGCTGATGTCGCTGGCGCGGGTCTGGAGCTGGAGATGGTCCTCGTTGGCGCGGTTGAAGCGCTCGACCGCCCGCCGCGCGAAGCCCATGGCCTTGAGGATGTCGGCGTTGCGGGCGTTGGAATCGGCAATCGCGTTGCGCGCCACCACCGCGCCGTGGGTGGCGCCGGTGAGACGGCGCGTCATCAGCTCGGCGACGATGGTCAGGAGCGTGAGCACCGCCGCGCCGCCGATGGCGAGCGCCCCGAGCAGGGGGTGCAGCGCATAGACGAAGACGAGGAAGACCGGCATCCACGGCAGGTCGAACAGGGCGATCGGCCCCTGGCTGCCGAGGAAGCCGCGCACCGTGTCGACGTCGCGGCCGCGCTCCAGCGACTCGGCGGTGGAGAAGCCGAAGCGCGGCATGTCCACGGCGACCTGATGCGCCAGCGGCGCGATCCTGCGGTCGAGGCGCGCGCCGATGCGCACCAGGATCTGGGCGCGCAGGATGTCGAACAGGCCCTGGAAGAGATAGAGGCCGATCGCCAGCAGCGAGATCGCCAGCAGCGTCGGCACGCTCGCGCTGGTCAGCGCCCGGTCGTAGATCTGCAGCATGTAGAAGGCGCCGGTCAGCGCCAGGATGCTGATGATCCCGGACATCGCGAAGAGGAAGACGCCGACGGCGCGGAAGCCGCCGGCCAGTTTCTCGGCGCTTTTGCGCCGCGACGCGGACATCGGTTCTTTGGCACGCATCACACACCACCTGCCTTTTCGGGGAAACCGTCCGGCGGGGCCGGCCGCGCCGGCCCCGCCGGGCCTTGCGCTACAGGTCGAAATCGCCTGCCGACAGGTTGTGCGAGCCCTTGATGCTGATCTTGAAGTCGGCGTCGCTGCCGCCCGAGGTGTTGCCCTGGACGACGGTGTAGTCGACCCCGTCGCGGTTCTCGTGGGTGACGAGCAGCTCGCCCCTGGCGCCGGAGAAGGCGTCCGAGACCAGCGTGAACGCCTGGTTGCCCGTGGCGCACCAGTTGGCGTCCATGCCGCTCAGGTCGATGCGGTCGCCCGGCTGGAAGCCCATGATGGTGTCGCCGTCGGCATCCGCCGCCGACAGGAAGCGGAAGGTGTCGTTGCCGGCCCCGCCGTCCATCACGTTCACGGCCGCGCTGGCGGTGATGGTGTCGTTGCCGGAGCCGGTGACGATGTTCTCGATGCCCCAGATCGTGTCCGAGCCGGACTGGGCGCTGGAGACGCTGCCGCGCCCCATGAACCCGGTGCCCAGATCGGCGGTGATGTCGGCGCCGATCGCCGACATGTCGAGCGTGTCGTTGCCGGCCCCGCCGTTCATGCCGTCGCCGTAGTAGACGTCGTCGCCGTCGCCGGCCGAGGCCACGAAGATGTCGTCGCCTTCCTCGCCGAACACCGTGTCGTCGCCCGCCCCGCCGTTGAGCAGGTCGTCGCCCTTGCCGCCCAGGATGCGGTCGTCGCCGGCGTCGCCATAGAGCATGTCGGCCCCGCCGCCACCCAGCACGTTGTCGTCCCCGGCACCGGCAAAGATCACGTCGCGGCCGCTGCCGCCGACGATGGTCTCGCCGGCCGCGGTGCCGATCAGCACCTGCGCCTCGTCGTCGCCGCCATGGTGATGGCCGTCGTCGTCGTCATCGTCATCATCATGGTCGTCGTCATCGTCATCGTCGTCGTGGCCGCTCTCGTCGTCATGATCGTCGTCATCGTCGTCATGATCGTCCTCGTGGCTGCCCTCGTTCTCGTTGTCGGCGACCGGCGGCGTGTGGCCGCCATGCGTGTCCTCGCCGCTGGCGGAGGAGAATTGCGGCAGCCCGCCATTGCTGAAGAAGGTCAGCGAGTAGCCGTCGCCGACGAGCGTGGTCGAGCCGTTGACGTTCTGGACCACGTCGTAGTCGTCGATGGTCGTGTCGCCGGGCAGCTCCACCACGTCCTGCGGCCGCAGCGTGCCGATGATGGTGTCGTTGCCGCCCTTGGTCTTGAAGACGATGCGGTGCGCCGACAGCAGCCCGGAGATGTCGACCGTGTCGTCGCCCTGCGAGCCGACGATGGTGATGGTGCTGGTGCGCAGGCTCGTCTCCTCGCCCTGCTCGGCGAAGTCGCCGATCAGCTCGAAGCGGTCGCCGCCGGCCGTGCCGCTGCCGCTGGCGGGGCTGCCGTTGATGACGATCTCCTCGATCTCCGACAGTTCCGCGATGACCTGCGGCGCGCCCTCGACGCCGTCGACCACGGTCGTGCGGGTGACGACGATCTCGGTGGCGCTGCCGCGCAGCACCAGGTCGGGAATGACGGTCTCGGCGTCCTCCGCCGGATAGAAGCGGAAGATCTCGTAGCTGTCGTCGCCGGTGATGACGAAGGTGTCGCCGGCGATGCCCTCGGAGCCGCCGTCGACCACGTCCCAGCCGCCGTTCGGCGCCTGCCAGTGGATGACGTCGTCGCCGCTGCCGCCGAACAGGAAGTCGTCGCCCGCGCCGCCGTCGATGATGTCGTCGCCGGCATGGCCGCTGATCGTGTCCGACCCGCCGCCGCCGGTGATGATGTCGTCGCCGGAGGTGCCGTCGAGCGTGTCGTCGCCGCCGGTTCCGCCGATCGCCGTCTCGCCGGCCAGGATGAAGTCGGAGCGGTCGATGGCGTTGAGCCCCGCGCCGGTGACGCCGTTGAGCGTGATCGAGCCGCCGGCCACCTCGATGCGGGTGCTGGTGCCGTTGGAGGTGATCGACACGCGCGAGGCGAAGTCGGCGTCGGTGATGCCGAGCCCGCTCAGGTCGATCCTGTCCTGGCCGCCGCCGTTCGGATTGGCGTCGAAGCTGGCCACGACGTCGTCGCCGAAATTCTCCTCGTCGTAGACGATCGTGCTGAAGCCGGCGCCTAGGTTGATGGTGTCGTTGCCGGCACCGCCGTTGACCGCGTCGTTGCCGCCGCCGGCGTTGAGGATGTCGTCGCCCGCGCCGCCGTGCAGGAAGTCGTCGCCGTCGCCGCCGACCAGCCGGTCGTTGCCGTCGCCGCCGTAGAGGCTGTCATTGCCGGCGCCGCCGGTGATGACGTTGCTGAGCCCGTTACCCGCGCCGGTGAAGTCGCCGGTGCCGGTGAAGGTCAGGTTCTCGACATTGGCGTCGAGGATGTAGCTCGCCACCGTGGTCTGGACCGTGTCCGTGCCGCCGTTCTCCATCTCCACCACCGTGTCGCCGATGTCGTCGACGATGTAGGTGTCGTTGCCGGCGCCGCCGACGAGCAGGTCCGCGCCCGCGCCGCCGTTGAGCGTATCGGCGCCGTTGTTGCCGAACAGCATGTCGTCGCCGGTGTTGCCGTTGAGCGTCGTCGCCTGGCCGCCGCCGAGGTCGACCAGGATCGTGTCGACATCCGGCGCCGCCTCCAGGAGGGTGCCCGTCGCGGTGCTGAGCGTGTAGCTGCCGCGCATGATCTCGTCGCCCTCGTCGTCGGCGACATAGAGCTCGTAGCCGCGATAGTTGCCGCCGTCGAACGTGATTGTCTCGACCGCGCTGCCGGCGCTGTTGAACTGGCCCGCGACGCGGATGGTCTGGCCGTTGATGGTTATCAGCAGGTCGCCGTTGGCGGCGCGGCTGAAGTTCAGCGCCGAAAGGGTCTCGCCGTTGGCGGCGATGCTGATCCTGTCGTTGCCGCCGGTCTCCTCGATGCGGTCGGTGCCGTCGGTGAGGCCGAAGACGTAGATGTCGTCGCCCTCGCCGCCGCGCAGCGTGTCGTTGCCCGCGCCGCCGATCAGCACGTCGTCGCCGGCGCCGCCGTTCAGCGTGTCGTTGCCCTCGAAGCCCATGAGAACGTCGTGGATCAGCCCGGTGCCGGCCTGGTCGCCGTTCAGCGTCTCGGCCGCCGCCGTCCCCGAAATCACGTTCATGGTCAGGTCGGTGAACTCCAGCCGCTCGATGTTGCGCACCGTATCGCGCCCGTCGAGGACGGGCCGCCGGGTCAGGCCCTCGATGTTCTCGGCCAGCGGGTCGGTCTCGTCGGTGGCCGGCGGCGCGTGATCGACATAGAGGCTGCCGTCGGTGTTGACGCCGAAGCCGTAATGCTCGCGGATGCCGGTGTAGACGGCGGTGTCGATGTCGCCTTCGGCGTTGCCGTCGACGATCTCGCGAACGATGAAGAGCTGGCCCGGATTGAGCGTGCCGGCCAGCATCAGCGCGTCGAGGCTTTGCCCGCCGAACTGCGCGACCGCGCCGTCGCGCAGCACGCCGTCGACCATGTCGGATTCGAGATAGACCCTGGTCGTCATCCCGTCGGCGGTATAGTTCCCGTCCTGGGTCACGATGCGGATGCGCACGTTGAGCCACTTGTCGCCGTCGATGATGTCGTTGCCGGCCAGGCCCTTGATGCGGTCGCTGCCGCCGCCGCCGAGCAGGATGTCGGAAGCGTCGGCCGTGTCCATGACGATCGTCTCCTCGACGCCGTCATTGCCGACTTCCGTGTAGCGCTGGCGATGCGCCACGAGCTCCGCCAGCCCGTCGATCAGCGGGACGTTCCGCTCCAGCAGCGCGTTGGAATAGGAGTAGAGCGGCGCGCCGGGCGCGGGGATCGCCGCGGTGCCGGTTGCCTCCACCCGCGTGTTGACCGGCTCGATGCGGCCCGTCAGCACGTCGTCGAACTGCCAGCCCGACAGGCCCTCGACGAGGTCGAAGCGGTCGCGCAGGATGAAGGCTTCCTGGTTGGCGAAGATCGGGATGCCGAGGTCGGAATTGGCCGCCACCGGGTCGCCCTTGTGGATCGCCCAGTCGAAGCCGGACATGCCGTTGCTGCGCTGGATGCCGACGCCCTGCACCATGATGTCGTCGCCGGCCTCGGCGTCGTAGTCGGTGTCGCCGTGCTGGCCGTTGAGGACGTCGTGGCCGACGATGGTCGAGTTGAACATCAGCTCGGAGTTCTCGCCCGCCAGCGTGTCGAAGCGGCCGCCGCCCTCGATCCAGTCGTCGCCGGCCTCGCCGAGCAGGAAGTCCATGCCGTCGCCGCCGAGGATGAAGTCGTCTCCGATGCCGCCCATGACGGTCTTGCCGTCCGGGCCGGCGATCAGGAAGTCCTTGCCCTGGTTGCCGAAGATCAGCGCCAGCCCGCTGCCGCCGTGGATGACGTCGTTGCCTTCGTCGCCGTGCAGGAAGTCGGTCTCGCCGATGTCGGTGCCGGCGTTGGTGATGATGTCGTCGCCCGCGCCGCCATGGACGTGGTCGACGCCGTAGCCGGCCTCCAGCCGGTCGTTGCCGTCGCCGCCCCAGATGGTGTCGTCGCCGTCGCCGGCGACGATGTGGTCGTCGCCGTCCGTGCCCTGGATGACGATGTGCTCGCCGCCGTTGTAGCGCAGATAGTCGGAGATGCCGTCACCGTCGGTGTCGCGGCGCTCGACCAGCGCCGAGACCGCCTGGAGATAGGGGTTGTCGTGTGCGGGGTCGCCGAGCCCGGTCATGGCGATCTGCTTGGCCAGGTCGAGATAGAGCACGCGGTCAGGTCGCGAGAAGATGTCGCCCGGGATCGCCGTGCCCGTCTCGCCGAGGTCGGTCGTGCGCAGCGCCATCTTGGCGAGCGAGTTGCTCTCCAGCTCCGAAAGCAGGTTGAGGCCCTGCACGCGCGACAGGTAGTAGAAGCGGTCTGCGTCCTGAAGGTTCTCCATCTGCAATTCGAAGATGAAGGAGAAGGTGGAGCCCAGCATGCCGCCGAAGTCCATCTTCTTCTCGGCGAGGCCGCCGATCCACAGGTCGACCCTGCCGAGGCCGCCGAGGCCGTCGGCATAGGCGCCGGCGCCGTTGAGGAAGTCGAGCCGGTCCTGCGCGGCGGGCGGCGCTATCGTGCGCATCGCGTTGGCGATGGGATCGTAGAACGACTCGGTCGTCCCGAACACGATCGACATCGCCGCCGCGCGCTTGCCCTCCATCGACGCCTCGCCCGCGATCAGCTCGTGGGTGCCGTAGGCGGCGATGAAGTTGATGATGGAGGCCGGGTTCTTCAGGTTCAGCGCGAAGTCGGTCCAGCTCGTGTAGGGGGCGAGCTGGGTATCGCCGCCCGCCATGGCCTGGAACTGGGCGCGCGCCTCGTTCAGCGTCGGCATGCCGGTGTCGCGGCCGCGCGCGATGTTGATGGAGGCAAGGTCGAGCGGAATGCCCAGGAGCTGGTTGCGCAGCGTGTTGGTGACGAACTCGTCGATCTCGTTGCCGACCTGGGCGCTCATGCCGCGGATGACGGCGCCTGCGGCCTGCTCGTGGGTGAGGGTTCCCGCCTTGTCGTAGGCGATGGGGTTGAGGAAGGCGTCGAACAGCGACATGTGGTCCGCCGTGCCGTCGGCTCCGACCCGGTCGACCGTCTCGTTCAGCATCGAATGGCCGAAGCGGTAGACGACGTTGGCGAACTCGGCGAAGATCGCCGGGTTGAGGTTGGGGTCCGGCTCGAACAGGAAGGCGTCCACGTCCGGCTGCATCTTGCGGGCGAACTCCTCGAACACGAGATGCTGGTATTCCATCTCGGTGACGAAGCGGGCGACCTGGAACAGGCGCTCGCCGTCCCACACCAGCGCCGAGGTGTCGGCCGGCCACGCGCCGACCTTGACCAGCAGCCATTCGTTGAGGAAGGCGAGGTCGCCGGACTCGATCGCCACCCGTTTGGTCTCCTCCACCATGCGGTTGTGCTCGCCGTGGAAGATGTGGTGGATCGTGGTCAGGCCGATGTTCTCGTTGCCGCGCCCGTCGCCGGTGATGAAATGCGCGTCGAGTAGCTCGTCGTCATATTCGAGGTTGCGCCCCATGGCGCTGGCCACGCCGTTGCCCGCCGCGCCGTCGGCGTCCGGGACCAGCGCGCCGCCGGCGTCGAACACCGGCACGGCGTTGTGGGCGATGTCGTCGAGGAAGGCGTGGCCGGTGCGGAAGGCGCCGACCGCGGTCGGGTCGACCGGGTTGTCGGGATCGCCCTCGACCAGGACGTCGTCGGCGGTGCCGAAGATGCCGTCGTCGCCGAGGCCGACGACAAGCTGGGCGTAGCCGTTGGCGCCGGGAATGAAGTTGCCGTACTCGTCCGCCGCCACGAGCGGGATGTTGCCCACGTCGGCGTCGGTGAGCTCGATGCCGAGCAGGGTGCGGGCCTGCTCCTTGACGTCGGCCCAGGTGGCGAGGCCGCCCGTCGCGCCTTCCAGCAGCAGGCCCGTCGCGACCGGCCGGCCCTCGGGGTCGGCGGCATATTCGCGCATGAACACCTGCTTCGAGGCGTGCGAGCCGTAGGTCTGGTTCTGGTCCACCCACGGCGTCGTCGTGTTGCGGGCGCCGTCGCCCGTGGTCGCGCGCGTCAGCACCATGAAGTTGGTTTGCGGGCTGGCGGGGTCGTAGAGCGGATCGTCCGGCGAGAGCGGGATGTAGACCGTGCCGTTGCCGCCCTTGGCCACGAGGTCGAGCCCGTGGTCGAAGAACTGGCCGAACAGGGTGAAGATCGAGCTGTAGGACGCTGAAGCGCCGAGGTCGGGGGCCACGTTGGGCAGCACGACGGTCGGGCCGTCCATCTCGATGCCGTGCTGGGCGAGCAGGTCGTCCAGCGCCTGCTTCTGGATGGCGTAGGCCGGGGAGTTGGGCGCGAGCGCCTTGAGAATGGTGTGGGCGTCGCGGATGTTCTGCAGCGCCTCGGCCTGGTCGAGACCGACCACGCCGGCATGCTCCAGCGCCGCGACGATTGCCGCCGGGTTGTCGAGCGTCTGGTCGACGATGAGGTTCGAGATCAGGCGCGGGTCGGCGTCGACCACGTCCCCCGCCTGGCCGTAGTCGTTGTTGGCGGCGTAGGGGAAGGTGCCGCTGCCGCTGCGGAAGCTCGGCTCGTTGAGCGCGAGGAACGGCTGGTCCGCCGCGCCCCACTGCTCGCGGCCCGGCAGCAGGTTGTTGTAGCTGCCGTCGACCGTGCGCAATCCGTAGGGCAGGAGGTGGGCCTGGCTCGATGCCGGGGAGGTCGGGTCGATGCCTCCGGCCTCGCTGACGAGTGCGACGAGGTCCTCGCCGGCGGCGTGTCGCTCCGCGATCTTGATCTGCTTGAGGATGAACTCCAGATCGTGCTTGACGATGTTGACCATGACCAGTCTCCCTGCGCAACGCTGGTGCTTATTGCTCCGCCTGCGCCGTCTTCTTCCGGCGGCGGTCCCATTGGCGGGGCTTGGCTGTAATCGTGCACCCGGAAAAGGTCGGGCAACTATCTCGGATGGTCTGATGAGTTGCTTCCCTGAAAGGGTAACTGTTCGTTAACCATGGGCGAGGCCGGACTCTGGACCTTGGTCGAGGCGAAAGATCGGACCATCGGACCTGTTGCGGCGGGCGCATCGGTGGTTAGATCGCAGGCGGGGAAACAGAGCGTCGCCGGGCACCGATGGCGGAGATTGCAGCAACACCTTCAGGAATGCGCTGGGGCGGGCGCTTCCGCAGGCTGAGCCAGTCCGGCCAGTTCGCGCTCTCCGGCGGCCTCGTCATGCTGGCCGCGATGCTCATGTCGGGAATGGTCATATCCGGCATCGCCGCGCGCGCCACGGTGGACAGCACCGCCGCGAGCTCCGCCCTTTTCCTCGACAGCCTGCTGTCGCCGCTGGTCCAGGGCCTGGCGCACAAGGACACCGTCGACCCCGACGAGATCGCCCAGATCGACGGGCTGCTCAAGGACGGCGCGTTCGCCGACCGCTTCGCCCATGTCGAGATATGGAAGGGCGACGGGCTGGTCGCCTATTCCACCACCTCCGACCTGATCGGCGGCAGGTTCCCGCCGCCGGCCGGCCTCGTCAGCGCGCTGGAGGGCGAGGTGGCGGCCCAATACACCGACCTCAACGCCGGCGAGCACACGATCCGCGAATTCGCGACCGAGTATCTCGAAATCTACGTGCCGCTGCGCGAGCACCATTCCGGGCGCATCATCGCGGTCGTCGAGATCCACGAGATGACCCAGCCGCTGAAGCGCAAGCTTTTGTGGGTGCGGGTGCAGACCTGGCTGGTCGTGTCCGGCGCGACCCTCCTGATCGGGCTGGCGCTGTTCGGGATCGTCTCGCGCAGCGGCCGGCTGATCGGCGAGCAGCAGGTCGCCCTGCGCAACCGCCTCGAGGAGATCGAGCGGGTCTCGGACCAGAACCGGCGCCTGCGCGAGAGGGTGCAGGCCGCGTCGAGCAGGCTGGCCGAGCTCAACGAGCGCTACCTGCGCAATGTCGGGGCCGAGCTGCACGACGGCCCCGCGCAGCTGGTTGGGCTTGCCGCGCTGAAGGTCGAGCAGGTGCGGCGCGCCGACGGCAAGCGCGAGCGCGAGGCGGCGCTGGAAGGGATCGAGACGGTTCTGGGCGATGCGCTGCGCGACATGCGCGTGATCGCGCGCGGGCTGATGCTGCCCGAGATCGCCGAGTTGTCGCTGCGCGAGACCGTGCGCCACGCCGCGCGCGCGCACGAGCAGCGCACGGCGACCAAGGTGGCGGTGAGCTGCCCGGACATCGCATGCGGCATCCCGCAGGCCGTGCAGATCTGCGTCTACCGTTTCGTCCAGGAAGGCCTCAACAACGCCTATCGCCATGCCGGCGGCCACGGCCAGGCCGTGGAGTGCCGGCTCGACGGCGACGTGCTTGCGGTCCGCGTCCGCGACGCGGGCGGCGAGCCGACGGCCGGCTCGGAGCGGAACGGCGGCGGGCTCGGGCTGACCGGGCTTCGCGAGCGGGTCGTCAGCCTGGGCGGAACGTTCCATACCAGCCGCGGGCCGCGGGGCACCGCCATGGAAATGTCTATCGCGCTGGGCGAGGGAGGTGGAGCATGAGCGGAATGGTGAGGGTGGTCGTCGTCGATGACCATCCGCTGTTCAGGGCGGGGGTCACCCAGTCCCTGGGCCTCGACCCGGCGATAGAGGTCGTGGACGAGGGCGGCTCGGGATCGGAGGCGGTCGACCTGGCGCGGCGGCATGCGCCCGACGTGATCCTGCTCGATATCTCCATGCCGGACAACGGCATCGACGCCGCCGCGGCGATATCGAGCGGCGAGAACCCGCCGCGCATCCTGATGCTGACCGTCTCGGGCGACGGCCACGACATCATGCGCGCGATCGACGCCGGCGCCGCCGGCTACGTGCTGAAGGGGGTCGGCGCCACCGACCTGATCGCGGCGGTCAAGAGCGTGGCGGCGGGCGATTCCTTCCTTTCGCCGAGCCTCAGCCTCAACCTCTTGGCGACCCTGCGGGGCAGCAACGGCAAGCGCGTGCTGGCGGCGCTGTCGCCACGGGAGCAGCGCATCCTGCGGCTGGTGGCGCAGGGCCTGAGCAACCGCGAGATCGGCGCGCAGCTCGACGTGCAGGAAAAGACGGTCAAGTACCACATGACCAACATCCTGAAGAAGCTGAAGGTCAGGAACCGCGTCGAGGCCGCCATGCTCGCCCGCGACGAGGGGGTGTGACGGGGAGAGGGCAGGCCGCCTGAGAAGCGCGGCCGGCCGCCGGCGGCCGGTTTTGCCGCCCTGCCAGATATAAAGGGCGCGCAGCGGTTCGGCGAGGAAGTTTCCCGCGTGCTGGACCACATGGCTCACGCGCACCGACAAGGAATGCGATGTCCCACCGCAGCACCAAATCCTGCTCCTGACTGCGCTCGACGGCAAAGCGAAAAGCCTCCTCCGGTTGCAGGAGGTCGCCCTGCTGCGCCGATGCGGACAGCGGCCACAGGACGAGGAACAGGCTTGCGAGCAGGCGGAACATGGTCATGCGGGTCACGAAATCGGTTGGACTGACGTTCGCGGAAGGACGGGGTCAGGAGGCTTCCCGGGCATCCTTGACGACCTGCCGGAACCCGGCCTCGTCAAGGGCGGAAGCGACGAGGAACGGCCCGATCAGGAAGACCGGCGTGCCTTGCAGGCCGAGCCCTTCCGCCTGCGCATTGTTGCGCTTGAGCAAGGTGATGATCTCGGCGTCGTGCCGATGCGCGTCGGCCTCCAGCTTCGCCATGTCGAACCCGGCTCGCGTAAGCGCCTGCCGCATCCGGTCTTCCGGCACGCGCGCGCCGTCAATGCCCATCAGCGCGTGATAGGCGTCTGCGTAGCGGTCCTGATACTTTGCTGCGAGCGCCAGCTTGGCGCCGAAGACGGAGGTGGGGGCGAGGATCGGCCAATCCTTGTAGACGTGCCGGATCTTGCCGTCCGAGGCGAGCACCGCGTTCAACGGCTCGACGGTCCGCTTGCAGAACGGGCAGTTGTAGTCGAAGAACGAGACGATCGTCAGATCGCCCTTTGGATTGCCGCCGACCGGGGCCGCCGGGTCGTTCAGGATCATTTCGGCCGAAAGGTCGTCGGCCGCGCGAACGCGGGTCGCAACGCCCGCGGTGACAAGGGCTGCGAGGCCGAACAATACGGTGCGCCGACCCACAACAGCGGGTGACGGAAGACACCTCTCGGCAGAGGGAAAATCGACAGGTGTGCGAACGCGCCAGGCGTGCATGACGAAGCTCCGGATTGATCCGGTTTCGGCATCTCACCCCAGGACCTTAAGGCTGCCTTAAGGCATGAACCGATGTCCGGTTCTTCAAAGCCGAAGGACTGCGACGATGCTTTAAGCCAGGCTTAAGGTAGGTCCTGCGTTCTGCGGAAATCCGATGCACAGCACGAGGACACCGTTTTGAGTTCGCAGAGCCGACCGTCAGGCGCGATCGCGCGGCGCACATTCCTTGCCGGGGCCGGAGCCTTCGCCCTGGCTGGTTGCACAGCCACGGCGCGACGACCGCCGCAGATCGTGCAGGCAGAAACTCCACGCCTGACCACGCCTCCCATGTATTACGCCATGCCGAACGAGCGTTTTCCGATCCCGGAGGTCGACATCTCCAGGGTCGACCGGAAGTGGTGGCGAACCGAGGTCGACTATCCCACCGATGAGAAGGTCGGCACGGTCATCGTGGATACGCCCAACCGCTATCTCTACCATGTCCGGCCCTATGGCCGGGCGACCCGATATGGCGTCGGCGTCGGCAGGGACGGCTTCTCGTGGGCCGGCCGAGGCCGCCATATCGCCTACAAGCGGGAATGGCCGCGATGGAACCCGCCCGACGAGATGGTCGCGCGCCAGCCGGAGCTGGAACCCGTCAGCATCGCGAATGGCGGCATGGACCCGGGACTGAACAACCCTCTGGGCTCACGCGCGCTCTATATTCACGAAGGCAATCGGGACACGATCTATCGCATCCACGGCAATCCGGAGTTCTGGACCATCGGGCAGGCCGTGTCGTCCGGCTGCATCCGCATGATCAATCAGGACGTCATTCACCTCCACGACAACGTGCGTGACGGGAGCCCGCTTGTCGTCATTGCCGATCCGGCCATGAGCCATCTCATGGTGGGATGATCATCCGCCGCAACCGGAACGTCACTCGAAGGATGATGCTTTGTGACGATCAGACAGCCTGGGCGATCACGGCACGCAAGCCCCCGGCGTCCCGGTTCTTAAGCTGGAGCTTCCAGCCGCTTCGTCCGAGCGCGAGTTCGACGATGGCGAGGCCCAGCCCGCTGCCGACCGGGGCCTTGTTGCGGCCCCGGAAGAAGCGCTCCGTGACCCTCGGCAGCTCCTCCTCCGGTATGCCGGGGCCCTCGTCCTCGATGATGATCTGTCCAGCCTCGGGCTCGCCGGCGACACGGCATCGCACGACGCCGCCCGGCGGCGAATGGTTCACCGCGTTCTCGATCAGATTCCGGGCGGCGAGCGCGAACAGCTCCGGTTCGATGTGAAGCTCCACCGCCTCCAGCTCGGGGGCAACCTCGACGCTCACCTGCCGGGCCGGATCGGCGAGCTCGGCCGCCAGCGACCTCAGGACGGGAGCCGGCCGGACGACCCCGCGCTTCCCGGGCCGGTCGAGGGCTTCGACCGCCGACATGTCGAGCAACTGCCGCACCAGCCGCCCCGTGCGGTCGACGCCCATGACGATCTGGCGCAACGCCTGATCGCGGATCGCGGCGTCGTCGCTTGCGAGCGCCACCTGCGCCTGGGTCTTGAGGCCGGCCAGCGGCGTGCGCAACTCGTGCGCCGCGAAGGCGGTGAAGTTCCGCTCGCGCTCGCGCAGGCCCGCGACGCGCGCGAACAGCCCGTTCAGCGATTGCAGCACCGGCACGATCTCCCTTGCCGTCCCGACATCCCCGATCGGGCTCAAATCGGAGGCGGGACGCGCTTCGAGATCGCCGGCGATCTTGCGCAACGGCTCGAGCCCGCGCCGCACGCTGAGCCAGATCAGCACCGCAAGGACGGGCACGATGAGCAGGGCCGGCAGGAGAAGGCCCCGGATGACGTCGTTCACCAGATGGTCGCGCATGCTCAGATTGTCGCCGACGAGGACGCGGACGCCGAGGTCGGCATTGGTGATGGCATAGACGCGCCACCGCTCGCCGTCGATCACGGTCTCGGAGATGCCGTCCTCCTGCTCGGTCAGCTTCTCCTCGGGCGCGGCGTCCGAGCGGCTGAGAAGCACGCCCTGCAAGGACCAGATCTGGCAGGAGAGCTGGCGGTCATAGGCGCCATGCGCGCGCACCGGCACCCCGGCAGTCACGGGCCGTCCGGGATCGGCGCCGATCTCCTGTCTGGAGACCAGCGAGGCGACCATCCGGCCGGCCTCCATCAGCCGGGCGTCGAGCACCCGTTCGACCTCGGCGCGCGTGGAAAGGAAAATCCAGACCACGGCCGACAGCCAGACGAGGCTGGTGGTCAGGACGAGGATGAGGAACAGGCGTTTCGAGATCGAAGGCATCACGCTTCCTCCCCGAGGCGGTAGCCGATCCCGCGAACGGTTCGGATCGTCCCTGAGCCCAGCTTGTTGCGCAGATTGTGGATGTGGACCTCGACGGCGTTGCTCTCCACCTCCTCCTGCCAGCCGTAGAGCTTCTCCTCGATCCGGCTCCTCGAGAGAATCTGCCCGGGATGGACCATGAGGGCATGCAGGATCGCATATTCCCGCCGCGACAGCCGGACAGGTTCTCCGTCCAGTTCCACGTCGCGGGTCGCGGGATCGAGGCGAAGCCCGCTCCATTCCAGCAGCGCCTGCGGCCGGCCCGAGGCGCGGCGCACCAGCGCCCGCAGGCGCGCGGCGACCTCGTCGAGGTCGAATGGCTTGCCCAGATAATCGTCGGCGCCCGCATCCAGCCCGGCAATCCGGTCGGGGACCTGGTCGCGCGCCGTCAACAGCAGGACCGGCGTGGTATCGCGCCGTTCGCGCAGGGCCTTGAGCACGTCGAGGCCGGACCCGTCCGGCAGCATCAGGTCGAGGACCAGCGCGTCGAACTCATGGTTCCTGAGCACGGCATCGGCCTCCTCGCAGCTTTCCACGGCATCGGCGTTGAAGCCGCCGATGCCCAGCCCCACTTTCAGGCCGTCGCGCAGGACCGCATCGTCCTCGACAATCAGCACACGCATCGTCATCACCCGAAGTTTGAAGCCTGCATCCTGGACGAGGCTTAAGGCAGTCTTAAGAATCGAGGCGAATGCGCACCCGTTCAGTTGCCCGGTGGCAGGGCCGTCCGCCACGCGCATGGGCGGTTTTGCCAAATCCGCATTCCGCCTTGCAATCGTTGCGCATAATCCCTACGTTGCGGGCATCGAATTTTGCGACGAACTTCTATTTGCGCCCAGGCGCACACGATCTTCCTTTCAATTTCGACCTTCACGCTCCATGGCGAGACGCTATGGCATAAACTTGAACTATTCCGAATTGAAAGGAATCATCATGGCGATCGGAACAGTAAAATTCTTCAATTCCACCAAGGGCTTTGGCTTCATTTCCCCCGATGCTGGCGGCGATGATGTCTTCGTCCATATCTCGGCAGTCGAGCGCGCAGGAATGCGGACCCTCGTAGAGGGTCAGAAAGTCAGCTTCGATGCCGTCATGGACAACCGTAAGGGCAAAACGGCGGCAGACAATCTTCAGGCCGTTTAATCAGACTGCGCTCATGGTCTTTGACCACGGATGTACTGGCATCGATCATTGCAGCGCATGGAGAAGGCCGGGATTCCCCGGCCTTTTTGCTGACTTCGACCTTCATTTGAGAGAACCGCGAGAAAAGGAGACTTCGTGCAAGTATTGGTTCGCGATAACAATGTGGATCAGGCCCTGCGAGTCCTGAAAAAGAAACTGCAACGCGAAGGCGTATTTCGTGAGATGAAGGCGCGGCGGGCTTATGAGAAGCCATCCGAGAAGCGCGCCAGGGAGAAGGGGGAGGCCGTCAGGCGCGCCCGCAAGCAGGCGAGAAAGAATGCCCAGCGGGAAGGGCTGCTGCCCGCACCGCGCAAGGTCGCACGTCCACCCCGACGCGCCCCGTTGGCTCAAGCTGCCACTGCCGTCGATAGCCAGGCTGCCGGCTAATAGGCTCGGCTGCAAGGAACGTGTCGTCGCGCGCCATGCGCGATGGCACCGACCCGCATGTCCGTCCGCTTGTGCCGGTCCGGATGACCGCCGGATTGTCGGACCCCGCTAGACGCGAGACCTGCGCCCCGCAGCCTCGCGAGCTTCAGCCTCGCTGCAAAACCACCCGCACCGACGAGTCGCAGCTCCAGCGCGTCAGTTCAGTCTCCCCCTTTGTCCAGGGCCGCGCGGACCGCCGCCAGCGCCGCCGGCGTGTCGACATCCAGGCTCGCGCCCTCGCCGATCTCGACGTCGATCACCTCGATCTCGCTGGTCTCCACCAGGTGGCGCGCGCCGACGTCGCCGGCCAACGTCGCCAGCGCGCCGAACAGGGCGCGCGGCAGGATGAGCGGATTGCCCCGCTTGCCGCCATGGGTCGCGCGCACGATGGCGTTGCCTTGCGCCTGCGCGAAGGTGTCGAGGAGGCGGTCGATGTCCTGCGTTTGCACGCCCGGCATGTCCGCCAGCGCGACCAGCGCGCCGGCGGCGTCGGGCGGCAGGGCATTCACGCCGGCCTTGAGCGATGAGGCGAGCCCCGTGGCGTAGTCGGGGTTCTCGACGATGCGGGCAGGCGATCCGTGCAGCGCCGCTGCCATCTTTTCGCGCTCATGACCGACGACGGCGACCGTCGCGCGCACCCTGGAGGCAGCCAGCGCGTCGAGCGCGTGCCGCACCAGCGGCTTGCCGGCGAAATCCGCCAGCAGCTTGTTGCGGCCGCCCATGCGCTCCCCGCGCCCGGCGGCCAGCAGCACCGCATACACCGTGTTTGCGTTCCGCGCCCGCGGCTCGCGCGGCTGGGGCCGCGATCCGATCTCCATCAGCAGTCCTCCCACGCCCATGGCAGCGATCTCCCGGTCGCCGACCTCGAGCCCGGCCAGCATGCGGTCGAGCACCCAGTCGAATCCGTTGGGCTTGGGGCTGCGGGCGCAGCCCGGCGCGCCGATGACCGTCTTGCCGCCGACATCGCCGACGACCAGCAGGTTGCCGGGATCGACGGGCATGCCGACCCGCGTCACCGTGCCGCCGGCAAGTCCGATCGCCGCCGGGATGACATCCCCGGCGTCGCAGACCGCGGAGGCGCCGAACACGATCACCATGTCGTTGTCGCGCGCCAGTTCCGCGACGGCGCCCGCCACGCTCGCCTCGTCATGCGGCACGCGCAGCTCGCCGGTCACGACGCTGCCGGAGCGCGCCAGCCTTTCCGCGGTTATGCGGGCCGTCTTGTCGAGGACGCTGCCCTTGACCGAGGGCAGGACGGTCTGCGCCAGCCCCACCCGGCGCGGCTGGAACAGCCGCAGCCCGATCGCCCCGGCGCTGGCGGCGATGTCGGCCGCCCGGCGCGCCAGCGCGTCCGCGACGGCGAAGGGCACGATCTTGACCGTCGCCAGCATCCGCCCGGCCTCGACGGTGGTCAGATCGGGCAGCGTCGCGAGCGTGATGGCGGGATCGACGGCATTGATGGCGTCGACGCCGGCGCGGTTGGCCACGAAGACGCCGGCGTCGAGCGCATGGATGTTGACGCGGCCGGTCGCGGCGGGGCGGATGTCGAGGCCAGGGGCGTAGAGGCCCGCGGCGACGAGCGCGGCGGCGGCGTCCTCGCCGATGTCGCCGGGCTCCATCACCACGGCGACGATGCTTTCGAGGCCGGCCCGCGCCATGGCGGCCACGTCCTCGCCGGTCAGCGCCGCGCCCTTGCGCCATGTCCGGTCGCCGGCGGCGACGGTGTGGGCGAGGACCGTTCCTTCCGCGTCGGCCACCCTGATCGGCCCGAACTTCATGCCACGCTCCTCCCGGCCTGTCCGGCGGATCCGCGCGACCGCAACGCCTGCACGATCTGGGCCAGCACCGCGACGGCGATCTCCGCAGGCGTGGACGCGGCGATGTCGAGGCCGATGGGCGCGCGGATGCGCTCCATGTCGCCGGCCGCGACGCCCTGCGCGAGGAAGCGCTCCACCCGCTTCGCATGGGTCTTGCGGCTGCCGAGCGCGCCGACATAGAAGCACTGCGCCGCCAGCGCCGCCTGAAGCGGGAAATCGTCGATCCTGGGATCGTGAGTGACCGCGACCAGCGCCGTGAATGCATCCAGCGGCCGGCGCGCCAGCACGACCTCTGGCCATTCGGCGTCAAGTTGCACGTCGCCGAAGCGCTCCCGCGTCGCGAAGGCCGTGCGCGGATCGATGATCGCGACGTCGAAGCCGGCGATGCGCGCCATCGGCGCCAGCGCCTGGCTGATATGGACCGCGCCGATGACGACGAGGCGCGGCGGCGGCACGTGGACGTTGAGGAACAGGGTGCGCCCTTGCGTCTCCACCGTCTGCGACCGGCCGGAGCGGAACGTCCTGGCCACCGCCTCGCCAAGCGCGCCGGCAACCGCGTCGCCCTCGCGGATGACCCAGCCGCGCCCGTCGTCGAGATCGGTGGCAAGGATCGCGGCGCGCCGCTCGCGCCGTTCGGCATTCAACGTTGCGAGCGCGCCGAGGTCCATCGGTCAGCTCAACGGCTCGACATAGATCTTGATCCTGCCGCCGCAGGAAAGGCCGACCTGCCACGCCGTCTCGTCGGCAACGCCGAATTCGAGCACCCGCGGAACGCCCGAAGCAATGACGTCGAGCGCTTCGGCGACGACGGAGCCCTCGACGCAGCCGCCGGAGACGGACCCCTCGAAATTGCCGTCCGCGTCGATGACGAGCTGGCTGCCGACCGGGCGCGGCGCGGAACCCCACGTGTCGATAACCGTGGCAAGGGCGACGCTCCGGCCACCTTGCGCCCACGCCTGGGCCACCTCAAGCGGGTCGGGCAGCAACTCAGGTATGGCAGTTTCGTTGACCATGTCGCCTCCCGCCTGAAAAGCTACCGAGGACGCCACTATTTGGCTAGATGCAATTTGACCCCGGGCTTTGATGGTGCATTGTCTTCTTCTGCATGGGGGGATGCGCTGTGGACGCAGCAAGGAATACGATCGCCATGATGACGGGACAAATGGAGGAGGGCGAGAAGCCGGCGCTGTTGCGCAAGGCCCATCTGCGCGGCGTGACGGTGCGGAACCGCGTGATCGTGTCGCCCATGTGCCAGTATTCCGCCGGCTACGATGGTTTGGCGACTGATTTCCATATGGTGCATCTCGGGCAATTCGCGCTGGGCGGAGCGGGGATCGTGTTTACGGAGGCGACCGGCATCACCGCCCAGGGACGAATTTCCGGGTTTGACCTGGGACTCTACAACGACGCGCAGCTTGAATCCCTTCGTCCTGTTGCTGCCTTTCTCAAGTCCTGCGGAGCCACGCCCGGCATTCAACTGTCGCATGCGGGGCGAAAGGCCTCCGGTCGTCGGGCATGGTTCGATCTCAAGCCGCTCGACGAGGAAGATGCCGCTACCGGAACCCCTCCGTGGGAGGTTGTCGCACCCAGCGCCGTGGGCATCGAAGGCTGGATTGAGCCGAGACCGATGTCGAGGGCGGATATTGCCCAAAGCATTCGAGATTGGGCAGAGGCCGCTCGTCGCGCCGTTGCCGCAGGATTCGAGGTAATCGAGATCCATGGGGCCCACGGTTATCTCATTCACCAGTTTCTTTCCCCGGCCACGAACAGACGGGATGACGAATATGGCGGCGAGCTAAAGAACCGGATGCGCTATGCACTGGAGGTCGCCGAGGCCGTGCGTGCCGCCGTTCCTGACGATATTGCCGTCTTCTTTAGAGTGTCGGCACTTGATGGCACAGGCGATCTTTGGACCCTGGATGACACCGTGGTCCTTGCCCGGGAACTGAAGCACGCCAGCGTCGACGTCATCGACTGCTCGACCGGAGGTATCCGCGCGCCGGGGCCGACCGGCACAATTCCACGCGATTTTGGATTTCAGGTGCCATACGCCCATGAAATTCGGCAGGAAGCCGATATCGCCACGGTCGCGGTGGGGATGATCGTCGATCCTCGACAGGCCAATGACATCGTCGCGCAGGGAAAGGCCGATTTCGTGGCGCTGGGTCGCGAACTGCTTGCCAATCCGTACTGGACATTGCATGCGGCGCGTGCCTTGATTGGTGGATATAGCGGCTATCCTGACCCGTATCGTGGCTGGCTAGAGCGGCGAGAGAGCATTTACCAGCGTATGAAGGCCTGCCGAAGCGCTGATGGATAGCTGACGCCGAAGCGCTACTCTGTAACGCGCCGACATGGCGATGCGGCCGGCATTGCGCAGCATCGTATCGAAGCAGCGAAAATCGGTTTGCAAACGGAACGGGGGGACGTTTTCACATGTCGGGAATGTGTCTGGTCACAGGCGCGGGCGGAGGAATCGGGCGCGCGATCGCGATGAGACTTGCCAAGGACGGCTATCGGGTGCTTGGCGCCGGCCGGAACCTGGATGCGGTCGAGAAGGTGATCCGCGAACTGCCGGGAGACGGACACCGCGCGATCGCGCTCGATGTCTCGGATGAAGCCGCGGTGATCGCGGCGTTCGCCGATGCCGAGAAACGCGGCGAGCCGATCGACCAGGTCGTGGCCGCCGCGGGCATCCTGCTGTTTACGCCGGACGGCAACACGCCGGCTATCGTCGACATCGAGCTGGCCGACTGGAATCTGACCCAGGCCATCAATTCGACGGGAACCTTCCTGCTTCTGCGCGAATATCTTCGCGGCGCCGCCCGGCGCAAGATCGAACAGGGGCGCTTCGTGGGCATCAGCTCCGTTGCCGCGCAGCTTGGCGGCTATCGGTCGAATGCGGCCTACATCGCCTCCAAGAACGCCGTGCTCGGCCTGATGAAGGCCGGCGCTCGCGAGGGCGCCGCCCTCGGAATCACCGTCAACACCGTCGCGCCGGGCATCACCGACACGCCGATGCTGCGCCAGTCGCTCTCTCCCGAGAAGGACAGCCTCGTGGCGGCGAACGTGCCGCTCGGGCGCATCGGGACCCCGGAGGACATGGTGGGCGCGGTCGCGTTCCTGATCGGGCCGGACGCATCCTACATCACCGGCTCCGTCATCGACGTAAACGGCGGCTATCGCATGCAGTAGATCCGATCGGTGCGGCCAAACGCACCGATCGCCCCGCCCGGACGGCAGCCTGCCTCACCGTCGATTGCGCGCTCGCGCGGTTCATCGGGCTTTTTTTCTCGACCCGAAAGCTGCCGGCCGGTCCCCGCCGTCAGGCCGGGTGCGGCATGGAGTCGCTTCGCGAGCATCTCGCCGCAGCGCTGAGCTCCGGTCCGGCAAGGGGCGTGGGCGGCCCAAACACCGGAATCCGTGATCGTCCCGTCATGCGCGCCGGGGACCGCCATGTCACGCGCGGGAGGGACAGACACGCCCGCGGTGCCGGGCCTAATCTCTCCCGATCTCGTCGTCGGTGAAGGAGGCTCTGCGCGGGCCGGCCGGCGATGGGGGCGAGCGCATACCATTTTCGGATCAGCAGACAGCGGGGCGGCATCTCATGTCAACCAGAAGCACGGTCGCAAGCGTACTGGCGCTGGGCTTGAAGAGGCACGGCGTGGAGGTGCTCTTCTCGCAAAGCCTGCCCTCGACATTGCTGCTTGCCGCCGAGGACGTCGGAATCCGGCAATTCTCGTACCGGACCGAGAATGCGGGAACGGTCATGGCCGATGCCTATGCCAGGATCACCCGCAAGATCGGCGTCGTCACCGCCCAGAACGGCCCGGCGGCCACCCTGCTTGTTCCCGGCCTTGCCGAGGCGCTGAAGGCATCGGTTCCCGTCGTGGCGCTCGTGCAGGACGTCTTCACCACCCAGGCGGACAAGAATGCGTTCCAGGAATACGACCATGTGGCGCTGTTCAAGTCCTGCACGAAGTGGGTGCGCACGCTCCACGATCCGAACCGCGCGCTCGACTATCTCGACATGGCCGTTGCCGAGGCCGTGAGCGGTCGTCCCGGCCCCGTGGCCCTGATCCTGCCGGCTGACGTTCTCGACATGGCGTGCGAGCCGGCGACCCCCCGCAGCCGCAGTCTCGGCCGCTTTCCGCTCGACCGCGCCTGCCCCTCCGATGAGGCGGTTGCCGAGGCCGCCGACCTTCTGGCCAATGCGGCCAATCCGCTGATGATCGTGGGCGGGGGCGTCCACCTGTCCGACGCATGCGACGAGGTCGCCGCGCTTCAGGACGAGGCGAGGCTGCCCGTGGTCACGACGCTCATGGGCAAGGGCGCAATCGACGAGCGCCATCCGCTTTCGGTCGGCATCGCAGGCTATGCGATGGGGAGGCTGGCGCCCGCCCGCCACATGAAGCCGCTCTTCGAGGAGGCGGACGTCGTCCTTCTGGTCGGGACCAGGACCAACCAGAACGGCACGGACTCCTGGACCCTGTATCCGAAGGGAGCCACCTATATCCATATTGACGTCGACGGCGGCGAGATCGGCCGCAACTACGAGGCGTTGCGCCTGGCAGGCGACGCGAAGCTGGCCCTGCAGAGCCTTCGCAGGAAACTTGCCGGCCGGCGCTCGGCCGATCCCGTGGTCGAGAAGCGGATCGCCGAGGCGCGCGCCCGGCATGGAGCCGACCTGGATGCCGTGCTGGCGCGAGCGCGGGAAAACGGCATCTTGCGGCCCGAGCAGTTGATGCGCGAGCTTCAGCGGTTCCTGACGCCGGACTCCATCGTCACGGCGGATGCGAGCTATTCCTCGCTGTGGGTTGCCTGCTACCTTCGGTCTGAAAAGCCGGGCACTCGCTTTCTCACGCCGCGCGGCCTTGCGGGTTTGGGGTGGGGTTACCCCTTCGGCCTGGGCGCCAGGCTGGCTCGGCCGGCCTCGACCGTCTTCTCGGTCGTCGGTGACGGCGGATTTGCCCATGTGTGGTCGGAGCTGGAAACGGCGAACCGCACCGCGACGCCGGTGATCCTGACCGTGCTCAACAACGGCATCCTCGGCTACCAGAAGCATGCCGAGAACGCCAAGTTCGGCCGCCATACCTCGGCCATATACTTCGCGCCCGTCGATCATGCCGCCGTGGCCCGGGCCTGCGGCATCACGGGAGTGCGCGTCGAGACGGCCGAACAGTATCGCGCCGCCGTGGAGGATGCCGTGCGCAGCGGGCAATCCGTCGTGATCGACGCGATCGTCGATCCGGCGGCCTTCCCTCCCGTCACGCTGTTCGACCGGCTCGAGAGTGGTGAATAGTCGCATCCAGGCAAAGGAACCCAGTCCATGGCCAACAAGGAAGATCTTTCGCGCTTGCGCACGCATTTCGACGACTACTCCGGCAAATACCGGACGATCAGCATGCGGCGCCAGGACGGGATACTGGAGGTGCAGCTGCATACTGACGGCGGCCCCCTGCAATGGGGACGCCTGCCTCATGCTGAGCTGGAAGAAGCATTTCTCAACATCGGCCGGGACCGGGAAAACCAGGTCGTTATCCTGACGGGGACGGGCGATCAGTTCTCGGGTCCGCGCGTCGCCGACCCCGGCGCCAACCGTTCCTATCATCGGCATTCGCCCGAGGAGTGGGCGGAGCTGGCGTGGGAATCGAAGGGACTGCTGAACAACCTGCTGTCCATCGAGGTGCCGATGATCGCAGCCGTGAACGGGCCGGCGGTCCGCCATCCCGAGCTTCCGGTGATGTGCGACATCGTGCTGGCCACCCCGGAGGCCGAGTTTCAGGACTCCGCGCATTTCCAGGGCGGCCTGGTGCCCGGCGATGGCGTCCATGTGGTGTTCTCGATGGTCATGGGCCTGAACCGCGCCCGCTACTTCCTGATGACCGGACAGATCATCAAAAGCGAGGAGGCCAAGTCGGTCGGGCTGATCAACGAGATCGTGCCGGCCGACGAGCTGATGAACCGCGCCCGCGAGCATGCACGGCGACTGCTGCGCCAGCCCGCCATTCAGCGCAAGTTCGCGCGCGTGCTGGTGACGGAGCAGTTGCGCCGGCAGATGCAGGAGCTGCTGCCTTACGGCCTGGCGCTCGAAGCCCTCGCCGCGACGGGTTGATGCCCGCAGCCGGCAGGATCGGGTTTCTCGGAGCCGGCCGGATGGGGCGCGGCATGATCGCCAATCTGTGCAAGGCCGGTCATGCCGTCACCGTCTACAACAGGTCGCGCGCCCCGCTGGAATCTCTGGCCGACCTGGGCGTGCGCTTTGCCGCGACACCCGCCGAGGCCGCCGACGGGGCCGAGTTCGTCGTGTCGATGGTCACGGACGATGCCGCCTCGGAAATGCTGTGGGAAGGGCCGGGCGGTGCGCTGGAGGGGCGGCCGGCGGCGAATGCGGTGGCCATCGAAAGCTCGACCGTTTCGCTCGGGCGCATACAGGCTCTTGCCGGGGCGGCATCCGGCCGCGGCATGACATTCATGGACTGCCCGGTCGCAGGCCGGCCCGACGCGGCCATGTCCGGGTCGCTGACCGTGTTCGCAGGCGGATCGCGGGACGCGCTCGAGCGCGGGCGGCCGGTTCTCGAGGCGATCTCGCGCGAGATCCTCCACATGGGTCCGGTCGGATCGGGGATCGCCTTCAAGCTGGTGTACAACGCCGTCGGCGCCACGCAGCTTGCGAGCCTCGCCGAGGCGATGGCGACGTGCCGCAATGCGGGCCTCGACGTGGAACTGGCCGCACGGGCGCTCAGCCAGGGCGCGACGGGCAGCCCTCATGTCAGGCTGCACGCGGCGATGATGGCCAGCGGCGATTATCCGCAGGTCCCTTCCTTCACTCCGTCCGGTCGCATCAAAGATCTCGGATACGCCGTTTTATTGATGAGGAACAATGGGATAGATGCCTGCGTCACCGATGCGGCGCGCGCCCTGTTCGAGCGCGTGGATCACGATTCGAGACAGTTGATCAGCGATACGCAGGTCGTGGATTTCATCGGCCCGCACCCGGCCCGCGGCACGCGCTGATGGTCGAACCTCATGCGCTTCGGAACGTAGATGGCGGCGTCACAACTTGTTGTGGCAGATCGGGCCCGCCAACAATGCGATGTTGGGTCACTCCAGATCGTTGTGCGGCTTCCATCACCATCTGCCCTTGCCGCCGACGATGCAAGGAGCGTCCGTATTTCTTGGATAAGCAGGCATGACCGTTCAAGGCGCCGTCGAGGCTGAAATCGTCCCGCTGATGCTGCCGCGTCAACGACGGGCATCGTGCGCTCGATGTAAATTCAGATGGTGAGGCGCTCGTCTCCGGGTGCAGCGCATTCATCGACGTAAACGGCGGCTGCCGCATGCAATGACACGCCGGGGGAGGGCGGAATGGTCAAGATTGCAGAGAAGCTGACCTATTTGCTCGGCTGGACTGCCGGGCTGACGGTCCTCCTGATGATGTTCCACGTGATGACCGACGTGATCGGCAAGTACGTGTTCAACGCGCCGCTGCCCGGCACGGCCGAGGTGGTGGCAGCCTATTACATGATCGGCTGCGTGTTCCTGCCGCTGGCCTGGGTGGAGGCTTCGGGCGGCTCGATCGTGGTCGAGCTGGTGTTCGAGAAGGTTTCGACCCGCGTTCAACGTGTGATGCTCAAACTCGCCGACATCGTGTCGATCGCCTACTACAGCGTGCTCGGCTGGTTCTCCTGGGATGTCGCCATGCACGCCTGGCGCATCAATGAGACCGTGGACGGCATCTGGCGCATCACCACCTGGCCGGCGAAGTTCCTGCTGCCCTTCGGTTTCGCCCTGGCCGTCGTCATCATCCTGCTGCGGCTTCTGCTGGGCGAGCGCGGCGCCGTGCGCATCGCGACCTCGGCCTCGGCCGTCGAAATCTGAGGCGGTGGCGATGGAGCGTCTCGAGATCGGTTTCATCGGCGTCGCGGCCATCCTTGTGCTCATCGGCATTCGAGTGCCGATCGGCGTCGCCATGGGGTCGACCGCCTTCTTCGGCATCTGGGCGATGATGGGCATGCGGCCGGCCATCGGCATCACCAAGGCGATCCCGTTCAACCTGATCGGCGACTGGAACCTGTCGGCGATCCCGATGTTCCTGTTCATGGGCTTCGTCGCGGTCGAGGCGGGCCTGACCCGCGGCCTGTTCGGCGCCGCGCGCATCTTCCTTGCCCGCATTCCCGGCGGCCTCGCCTCGTCGACCGTCTTCGCCTCGGCGCTGTTCGGCGCGGCGAGCGGGTCGAGCGTGGCGACTTCGGCCGCCTTCTCGCGCATCGCGGTGCCCGAGATGCTGGACTCCAAATACGATCCCGGTCTTGCCACCGGCTCCGTCGCGGCGGCGGGCACGCTTGCGGCGCTGATCCCGCCCTCGGTGCTGATGATCGTCTACTGTCTTCTGGTCGATACCTCGATCAGCAAGCTGTTCATGGCCAGCGTCGTGCCGGGCATCCTGACGGCCGTGGCCTTCATATTGATGATCACCGTCCGCACCACCCTGAAGCCGACGCTGGCGATGCGCTACGTCGACAAGACGAGCCGCGCCGAGAAGCTCGCGCTGCTGCGCAGCGTCTGGCCGCTGCCCGTCATTATCGGCGTCGTCATGGGCGGCATATTCACCGGCGCGTTCACCGCCACGGAGTCCGGTGCCGTCGGCGCGTTCCTCGCCTGCCTCGTCGCCGCGACACAGAAGCGGCTGACCTATGCGACGGTGCGGCGCGCGCTGATCGACACGGCCTCCAGCACCTCGGCGATCTTCATGATCGTCCTCGGCGCCGCGCTCTTCGCCCGGTTCGTCGCGCTCGCGACCATCCCGACCTGGGTGATGGGCTTCTTCGACGGCTTCGACACGCTGACCGTCGTGATCCTCATCTGCATCATCCTGGTGCTGATGGGAACCTTCATGGAAGAGATCTCGATCATGCTGCTGACGATGCCGGTGCTCGTGCCGCTCCTCATCCAGCACAATATCGACATGACGTGGTTCGGCATCCTCGTCATCAAGCTGATGACCATCGGTCTCATCAGCCCGCCGGTCGGCATGAACGTCTTCGTCATCAAGTCGGCGCTCGGCGACCGGGTATCGCTCAACCAGATTTTCGGCGGCGTCACCTGGTTCATCGTGGTCGACCTGATGGTTCTGGCTGCGCTGATCGCCTTTCCGCAGATCAGCCTGTGGCTGCCCGGAATGATGGGCAGATGACCAAACGGCGGCCCCGGCTCGCAGGGATGCCGGCGCCGCCATCAAGATTGGAGGAGAGAGATAGAATGAAGAAGCTTCTGCTCGGCGCGGCCCTGTTGCCCGCCATGACCTGGGCCGCCGGTGCCGAAACCTTCCAGGCCACGAACTGGATGGCGCCAGCCCATATCCTCAACGAATTTCCCTACCAGATGTTTGCCAAGGAGGTGGCCGAGGCCACCGACGGGGGGCTGACTTTCGAGGTCTATTCCTCGGGCGCGCTGGTCCCCGCGCCGACGACGATGCAGGGCATCGCCGACGGGGTGGCGCAGATGGGCATCGTCTATCCGCCCTACACGCCTTCGGAGCTGCCGCTCAACAACACGGTCAACGACCTCGCCTTCGTGGCCAGGGACGATCTGGCCGCGGCCTTCGCCTGGACGGAGCTCGGCCTGACCAATGCGAAGATCAAGGCGGAATGGTCCAAGAACGGCGGCATCTTCGCCGGCGGTTATTCCACCCCCTTCTACAACTTCATCTGCATGGGCGAAGTCGTCTCGCCCAAGGACGTCGCCGGCAAGAAGGTGCGCGTGGCGGGCACGGCGCAGACCGAATGGATCCAGTCGCTCGGCGGCGTGCCGGTTTCGGTGCCGATTGCCGACGTCTATTCGGGCCTGGAGCGCGGCTCGATCGACTGCACCCTGTCGGATGCGACCAACCTCGACAAGGGCAACAAGTTCTGGGAGGTCGCCAAGACCGTGAACACCCTGCCTCAGGGCGTGGTGGTGGGCGCCACCTATGTCTTCAACAAGGATTTCTGGAAGAACCTCGAACCGGCGCAGCGGCGCACGCTGCTCGACAACATCGCGCTTGGCCTCGCGCGGTCGCAGGTGGCCTATCACGTCGGCGTCGAGGCGGCGTTGGCTGGCTCGAAGGAACGCGGGCTGAAGGTGTCCGAGCCCACGCAGGAAATGCGCGACACGCTGGCCGCCTTCCAGGCCCAGGTTGCCGCGAAGCTCCCCGCCAAGGCGATGGCCGAGCGCGGGATCGAGGATCCGACCGACGTGCTGAACGAGTTCGTCGCGCTCGAGCAGAAGTGGCAGAAGCTCGTGGCCGATGTCGACCGCACCGACCCCGATGCGGTCGTCGCGATCCTGCGTGCCAATCTCTACGACAAGCTCGACGAGAACACCTTCGGCCTCGAATGAAGCCGCCGCCCGGCGCGCGTCAGCCGCGCCGGGCGGTCCTCCTTCCTTGAGCCGGGTGACGGTGTGTCCGGTGTGATGGCTGGCGCTGCAAGCGCCTCAACAGGAGAAAGAGAATGAGACAATTGCTTCTCGGAGCGGCAATCCTGCCGGTTCTGGCCACCGCCGCCCTGTCCGACGCCTACCAGGCGACCAACTGGATGGCGCCCTCGCACATCCTGAACGGCGTGGCTTACGAACCTTTCGTGAAGGAGATCGCCGACGCTACCGCCAACCGCGTGGAGTTTGAAGTCTATTCTTCGGGCTCGCTCGTCCCCGCGCCGACCACGCTTCAGGCCATCGGCGACGGCGTGGCGCAGATGGGCATCGTCGCGGCCTCGTACACGCCGTCCGAGTTGCCCTTGTCCGGCGTCATCAACGACCTCGCCTTCCTGGCCAAGGACGACTACGCGGCCGCGTTCGCGCTGACCGAGATCGGCGTGATGAATCCCGCTCTGATCGCGGAGTATGCCGGGCACGGCACGGTGTTTCTGGGCGGCTACTCGACGCCGATCTACAACTTCTTCTGCATGCGACCGATCTCCGATCCGGCCTCCGTGGCGGGGTTGAAGATCCGCACCGCCGGCACCGCGCAGAACGAATGGATCGCCTTCCTCGGCGCCATACCCGTGGCCGTGCCGATGACCGACACCTATACCGGGCTCGAGCGCGGCTCGCTCGACTGCACCCTGTCGGACCCGACCAACCTCGAGTTCGGCTACAAGTTCTGGGAGATCGTGAAGCATGTGAACCGGCTGCCGCAGGGCTCCTCGCTCGGCGCCACCTATGTGCTGAACAGGGCCTTTTGGGCCGGGCTGTCGCCCGAGGACCGGCGCAGCATCCTCGACCTGACCGGGCGGGCGCTGGCGCGCGCGCAGGTCGCCTACCATCAGGGCGTGGATTCGGCGCTGAAGGGGTCGGCCGAGCGCGGCATCGTGATCGCCGATCCCGATCCGGCGATGGAGGCCAGGCTCAAGGAGTTCCAGGACGGGATGCTGGCCGGCCTCGCCAGGCGCACGATGGAGGCGCGCGGCATTGCCGATCCGACTCCTGTGATCGAGGAGTATCTGCGGCTTGCCGCGAAATGGTCGGGCCTGCTCGAAGGTGTCGACCGCAACGACGTCGACGCTGTCGCCAGGCTCGTGCATGACGAGATCTACGCCAAGCTCGACGAGAACACCTTCGGCCTCGAATGATGCAGCCGCCCGGCGCGGCCGCCCGCGCCGGGCCGTCCTCCTCCCTCAGCCACCCTTGGAAAAGCCCATGTCCTCCAGTTCGCTCCCCGCCGCAATCGTCACCGGCGCCGGCGCCGGCATCGGCCGGGCGATCGCCCGTCGCCTGGCGGGCGAGGGCTATGCCGTGATCGTCGCCGACCGCGCCGCCGAGGGCGCTGCCGAGACCGTGCGCCTGCTGACCGAAGACGGCTACACGGCCCGCGCCGAGATGCTGGACATCACCGATCCCGCCGCCACGCAGCGGCTGATCGACGCGGCGGAGAACCTGCGGGTCCTGGTCAACAACGCGGGCATCTTCAACAGCCGCGATTTCGACGCGCTGACCCCCGACGACTTCCGCAGGATGTATGAGATCAACCTGATCTCCATGTTCACCCTGAGCCAGCAGGCGGCCCGCGTGTTGCCCGAAGGCGGACGGATCGTGAACCTTGCCTCGCGGGCCGCCTTCGGGGCACGGAACTTTGCCCATTACGTCGCCTCCAAGGCCGCGGTGGCAGGCTTCACCAAGGCGCTGGCGCTGGAACTGGCTGAAAAGCAGATCACCGTGAACGCCGTCGCGCCGGGCGTGATCGCCACCGACATGCTGCTGGAGCGCGCCGAGGGGCTCGAGGGTCTGCGCGCGCAGCAGCCGACAGGCAGGCTGGGCGCGCCGGAGCATATCGCTCACGCCGTGGCGTTCTTCGTCGATCCGCGCGCCGAATTCGTCACCGGACAGGTGCTGATCGTGGACGGCGGCCGCTCCGTCGGCGGCACGGCCGCCTTCTGAGAGCGAAAGCGTCCGCTGCGGTCCGGCCGTGCGGGGCAGCGCGCCGGCGGCCGGAGACCGATACCGGCGTCACAACTTGCTGTGGCAGATCGAGCCTGCCGACAATGCAATGCTGCACCCGCTCCAGATCGTCATGCGGCATCCATCGCCGATCTGCCCCTTGCCGCTGACGATGCAACGAGCGTCCCGTATTTCTCGGATAAACTGGCATGATCATTCAAAATACTGTCGAGGCTGAAGTTGTCCCGCTAACGCTGCGCGTCAACGACCGAGATTATGCGCTCGATATCGATCCCCGTTACACGCTGGCCGACGTCCTGCGTGACCGGCTTCGCCTGACCGGCCTGCATCTTGGATGCGAGCAGGGCGTCTGCGGCGCGTGCATGGTGAACGTGGACGGGCAGCCGGCGCTGTCCTGCATGATTTTCGCCGTCGAGGCGCAGGGGGCGGATATCCGCACCATTGAAGCGGTCAGCCACGACGCCGGAGGACCGGGACGCCTGGAGCGGGCTTTCATCGAGCAGGGGGCGTTCCAGTGCGGCTTCTGCACGCCGGGCGTTCTCGTCATGGCGCATCACATCGTGGACCGCGGCCTGGCGACAAGCCCGGAGCGCGTGCGCGAATTGCTCTCCGGCAACGTGTGCCGTTGCACCGGCTACGAGTCGATAGTCCAGGCGATCATGTCCGTCGCGCAGGAAAAGCCATGAACGACCAGCCGCACGATGTCGCGATGCGGGCCGTGGCTGACGAAATCGCCGCCGACACGTTCGTCGTGGACACCGAGGGCGAGGCGCTCGTCCGCGGGCGCGGCGCGTTCATCGCCGATATCGAGCTGCCGGGAATGCGGGAGGTGGCCTTCCTGCGAAGCCCGATCGCGCGCGCCAGGATCGCCGATATCGACGTGTCGGAGGCGAAGGCGGCGCCCGGAGTCACCTGCGTCGTGACGGGGCGCGACATCTGGGCGGATTGCCCGCAGCTTCTGCCTCGCGCCGCCATGGTCCTTCATCCGAGCGAATTCGCCCCGGAGAAATACACGCTTCCTGCCTACCCGCTGCTGCCGGTCGATGCGCTGCACTTTGAAGGCGAGGCGGTAGCGATGGTCGTGGCGGAAACGCGCTATCTGGCCGAGGATGCCGTCGACCTGATCGCGCTCGATTACGAGGAGCAGGTCCCCGTCCTCGACCCGGAGCAGTCGCTTGCGCAAGGCTGCGAGCAGCTTTTTGAGGACGTGCCCGGAAACTGCGGTCTCGATTCCGTCTACGGGTCGACCGACGATCCGGGCGATGCGTTCACCGATGCCGCGCTCGTGCTCAACCGGCGCTACCGGATGAATCGCAGCGGCAATCCCCCGCTCGAACCGCTCGGCGTCGTCGCGAGCTACGACGGCGTCCGCTTGACCGTCTGGGCGACGATCCAGCGCCCGCACATGCTGCGTGTGGCGCTGTCGGACATTCTGGGCATTCCGAACTCGCGGGTGCGCGTCATCGCGCCGCCGAACATCGGCGGCGGGTTCGGCTGGAAGTCGCCCATGCATCGCGAGATTGCCGCGATCGCCTGGCTGGCGACCAAGGTCGGCCACCCTGTGCGCTGGATCGAGGATCGCACCGAGGCGCTGAAGAAGGGCGTCCACGAACGTGACCAGATTTGGAACATGGAAGCGGCGTTCGATGCGGACGGCCGTATTCGCGGCCTCCGTTCGGAGGTCATAGCCGACATCGGCTCCCTGCTCGTCGACATGTATGGCCTGCTGCCGGCGCGCCTGGCGGTAACCATGCCGTTCCCCTACGATATTCCGTGGATGCGTACCCATCTGCGGTGTGCGTTGACCAACAAGGCGCCGATGGGCGTCAACCGCCCGGCGGGTCGCATGCCCTCGATTTTCGCGGTGGAGCGTCTCATGGACGACGCCGCGCGCCAGCTCGGCATCACGCCGAGCCAGATCCGGATGAGGAACTTCGTCAGGCAGTTCCCCTACGTTTCGAGGCTGGGCGGCGTCCTTTACGATTCCGACTATGTCGGAACCCTGGGCGGGCTCCTGCAAGCGTTTCGCTATGACGAGCGCGTCAAGGAGGCGGCGACGCTGCGCTCTCGGGGGCGCAGGGTCGGCGTCGGAATTGCCGTGGCCGTGGAACTGTGTCGTCCGCTGTGCTCGATCACGGGCTCGATGTTCTACAATCAGCCGCAATATGCGGCAGTCATCCTGCGCATGCATCCCGACGGGTCCGTTTCGATCCTGTCCGGGGACGCGCCGCAGGGACAGGCCCGTTCCACGACCATGGCGCGTGTCGTGGCGCGCGAGCTGGGCGCCGATCCCGCCCGGATAGAGGTCTATACGGGCGACACCCTTTTGAGCCCGGTGACGAACTCCAACACCGACGTCACCACGGTCTGCGCGGTCGCTTCCAGAGGACTGCGCACCAAGCTTCTCAAAGCCGCCAGCCTGATGCTGAAGGTCGATTTCGACGAGCGCCAGTTCTCCACCGCCCGCGGCGTGGTCACATACCTGCCGGACGGGAGGCAGTTGAGCTTCCGCGACATCGCCTGGACGGTGATCATGCGTCCGTTCCTCCTGCCGGAGGGATACACGCCCGACCTGATGGAGGCCGCATATTCCGAGGCTCCGTATTCTCCGACGGCGTTCGGGACCCATGCGGCCATGGTCGAGGTGGATGCCGCGACCGGCCAGTTGAAGATCCTGGCATACGGTTTCGTCGGCGATGCCGGCAAGGTCATGAATCCGCGGGGCCTGCGCACCGCCGTGACGGCAGGGATTGCGACCGGCATAAGCAACACCCTCTATGAAGCCTATATCTACGACGATCATGGCCAGCTGATAACGTCCAACCTGAAGGACTACGCGATGCTGACGGCTCCTGCGATGCCGCAGGAGATCATGATCGAACATCACGACACCCCGACCGCCGCCACGATCTACGGCCAGAAGCGCACCATCAGCGAAGGTGTGCCCAGCGGAGTTCCTCCGGCGATCATCAATGCCGTCATCGACGCCTTCGAAGGCGGGATCGATATCACCACCGTGCCGATCTTTCCCGCGGATTTGTGGAAGATCTGCGCGGGCGAAGGCGCGATGCGAGGAGCGGCGTCATGAAACCCGCTCCGTTCACCTACCACGCTCCAGACAGCCTCGACGATTGCCTCGAACTGCTGGCCGAGCACGGGGACGCCGCGGCCCTGATCGCCGGCGGGCAGAGCCTGCTGCCGCTGATGAGGTTCCGCATGGCCATGCCGGAGCATGTCGTCTCCCTGCGCAACATAGGCGGCGAGCTCGCCATCATCCGCCGCACCGAAGCGGGCATCTCGATCGGCGCCATGGTGACATATGCCGATGTCGAGCGTTCGCCGGATGTGCGCGAGCTGGTGCCGGCGCTGCTGAAGGCGATACCCCTGATCGCTCACGTCGCGGTGAGGACGCGCGGCACGCCGTGCGGCAACCTGTGCAACGCGGACCCGGCCTCCGAGCTGCCGGCCGTCGCGCTTGCCCTCGATGCGCGGATGCACCTCAGAGGCCCGTCGGGGCTGCGCGTCGTTCCCGCCGGCGACTTCTTCCAGGGGCCGTACATGACGGCCCGCGAAAGCGACGAGGTGCTGGTCTGCGTCGAGTTTCCGCGCCGCCCGCCCGACGAGATGTTTGCGATCAAGGAGATCGTTCGCCTTGCCGGCGGTTTTCCGATGGCCGGCATCGCGCTTGCGGTGCGGAAGGGGGCGTCGTCGGGAACCCTCGCGAGCGCATCGGTCGCGTGCTTCGGTGTTCATGCCGTGCAGTCGCGCTTGCCCGCCGTCGAAGCGATGCTGCTGGAGCGTGGCTGCTCACCCGAGGCCGTGCGCGCGGCAGCCGACCTGATAGACGAAACGATCGAGCCGCCCGCCGATGCCTTCGCGTCGGCGGAATATCGGCGCGCGGCGGTCAAGACGCTGTTCGAGCGCTGTGTCCGCGCGGTTTGCGATGGGGAGGAAGGCCGATGAATCTCAGCCATACAGTCGAGGTGGCGGCGCCCTTCGCGCGCGTCTGGGCGCTTCTCGACGACCTGGAAACGGTGATCCCCTGCATGCCTGGCGCCACGTTTCTCAAGCGCGACGGCGACAGCTTCGAGGCCGCCATCAAGGTCAAGGTCGGCGTGATCGCGATGAACTTCATCGGCACGGCCCAGGTCGTCGAACGCAACGAGGCCGAGCGGCGGGTCACGATCCAGGGATCCGGCAAGGACACCAAGGGAAAAGGAGCGGCCAACGCCACCGTGGTCGCCGAGCTGACGCCGGTGGACGCCAACCGCACCTCCGTGTCGTTGCAGACGACGCTCGCCCTTTCGGGGCGGATCGCGCAATTCGGCGGTTCGATCATCAACGAGATCGCTTCCCGGCTGATCGAGCAGTTCGTCGCCAATCTGCACAGCGCCATCCTGGTCGGGAACGCGGCGGACGAGACCATCGCCGCAGCCGGGGCATCCGCCCCGGTGCCGGCGGGCGATCCGCCCCCCATGGCCGCCGGGCCGGCCCCGGCAAGCCGCCCGGCGCCGACGTCCGGGGCGGAGGCGGCGCCGCTCGATCTGGGCGCGCTGATGCGGCCCGTCATAACCAGATATGCGCTCATGGCGCTCTTCGGCGTCGCCGTCTTCGTGCTCGGGTTCGCGGCGGGGCGCTGTCTGTGATGCACAATCAAGTTTCCCGGAACCACAATCGGTGACAATCGCGATGGACAAGGAACGGCAGGAAATTCAGGATATGGTCGTGGCGGCAGGGCGGGGCCCGTTCACCGGCTGGTGGGCGCGGCTGCTGGAGTTTTCTCCACAATCGCTTCTGCACATCCATCGGCTTCAGGAAGTGGCGGAGCAGGACGGGCCGATCTCGCCGATGATGCGGCACCTGATCTGGGTCGTCGCCGATCTTGCGCTGATGCATCTCTATCCGCGGGGCGCCGGGATTCACGTGCGCATCGCGCTGGAAGAAGGCGCGACGTTCCGTCAGGTGATCGAGGCGTTCGAGATCGCGACGGTGGCCAGCATTCGCGGCCAGCGCGTCGGATTGCCGATCATCCTCGAGGCCGCCTCGCAAGCCGGTCAGTCGGTGGCGACCAGGCGCGTCGACGCCGATCTGCGCGCCCGCACCGTCGAGCGTTGCGGGCATTGGGCCGACTGGATGGAAACGGTCGGAAGCGTATCCCCCGCCGCACTTGACGCCATGGCCGGTCTCGTGCCCGAGACCGACAACGAGGAGGGGCTGGATGCCCGCTCGCGCGAACTGCTGTATTTCGCCGCATATTCCTGCCCGGCCGTCATGGATGTCGAGGGTATGCGCACTCACGCGCGGCTGGCTCTCGCGGCGGGCGCCACTCCGCAGGAACTGATCCAGGTGCTCCGTCTCGCCGACTGCATCGGCGTGCATTCGATTGCCGAGGGCGTCCTGTCGTCCTCGGAACACCTTGCGCCGCACGCCAAATGACCGTCCGTGAAGCGGCGAAGGCCCCCGCCCGGGACCTTCTGCCGCAAACGGGTATCGGCGCGGAAGGCCGCATCTGAAAGAGGGAAGGGGAGCGATGCCCACCGATCAGCATTTCGATTTCAGCGGCAAGGTATGTGTCGTGACCGGCGCCGGCGGCGGCATCGGCAGAAGCATCGCCGAGGCGTTCGGGCGCGCCGGCGGACGTATCGCGGTGCTGGAGCGCGATGCCGAGGGCCTTGCCGGAGCCGTCGAGGCGATAGACGCGGCGGGCGGCGAGGCGATCGGCGTCGTCTGCGACGTCTCGGACAGCGGCTCCGTCGAGGCGGCGGCGAGCGAGGTGGCGTCGCGGCTCGGCGCGGCGGATGTGCTGGTCAACAATGCGGGCATCATCCGTTTCGGCCGGCTGGAGGAGCTGTCGGCCGAGCAGTGGGACCTCGTCATGGGCATCAACGTGCGCGGCTATTTCAACTGCGCTCAGGCGTTCGGCCGTTCGATGCTGGAGCGGGGTTCGGGTGCGTTCGTCCACATCGCCTCGGTCGCCGCGACCGAGCCGCATCCGCATTGCAGCGCCTATTCGCCCGGCAAGGCGGCGGTGGTGGCCTTGTCGCAGCAGATGACGCTGGAATGGGGCCCCCGCGGCGTGCGCAGCAATTGCGTGAGCCCGGGGCTTATCCGCACGCCGCTCGCGGAAGAGTTCTACGCGCTTCCCGGCGTGGCCGAGGCGCGCCGGGAGGCGGTCCCGTTGCGGGAAATCGGCAAGCCCGACGATGTCGCCCACGCGGTGCTGTTCCTGAGCAGCGACCTTGCCCGGTATATATGCGGCGCCAACCTGGTGGTCGACGGGGGCCTGTCGCACACATCGATGCTGCGGGTTCCCCGCCCGAACGTCGTCTGATCCAGACCGATCCTTTTCCCTTGTGAGGTAAAAATGGCAATGACGCTCCAATCCGACGAAGCCCCGGCAAATCGGCTGCTTGAGCGCTACTCCCTCGCGGGTATGACGGCGGTCGTGACCGGAGGCGCCAAGGGAATAGGCGGCGCCATCGTGCGCGAGTTCCTGGCGCTCGGATGCCGCGTCGTCGTGTGGGATATGGACGTCTCCTCGCTCGAGCCGATCGCAGGGCGCCTTGACGGCATCGGCGTCGACGTGACGAGCCAGGCGGGGATCGAGGCGGCGAAGCGGCAAACCGATGCGCTGATCGGAACGCCGGATATCCTGGTCAACAACGCCGGCATCCAGGGCCCCACCGTTCCGATCGACGATCACGAGCGGTCGGCGTGGGATCGCGTGATCGCCGTGAATCTGACCTCGGTCTTCGCAGTCACCAAGATCTTCGTCCCGGACATGCGAAAGCGCAAATCCGGGCGCATCATCAACATCGCCTCCGCCGCCGGCCTGCGGGGATTGGCGGACGGCTGCGCCTACGGCGCCTCGAAGGCGGGGGTCATCGGCCTGACGATGGGGCTTTCCAAGGAGCTTGTCGGCGACCAGATCACCGTCAACTGCGTCGCCCCCGCCCTGATCGACACCGACCTCAAGCTGCAGATGTCGGCCGAATTCATCGAGAAGGCGGCCGACCGCGTTCCCATGAAGCGGCTGGGCAGGCCCGAGGAAGTCGCGGCAACCGTCGCCTGGATCGCCACTCCGGCCTGCAGCTTCACGACCGGCGCCGTATTCGACGTGGCGGGAGGACGGCTCAATCTGTGATGTCGGCGGCTTCTTCGGCGAGGCGAAGCAGGCAGCAAGGAAACTGTTCAGGGGGAGTGGAGATGCTTCGTTTGCAGGACAAGGCCGCCATCGTGACGGGCAGCTCGTCGGGTATCGGTCTGGCCATCGTGAAGGTGTTCCTGCGGGAGGGGGCGACCGTGCTGGGCGTGGATCGGTCCGCACCCCCTGCTGAGATCGCCTCGGCTGCGGGGTTCCGTGCCGTTGAGCTGGACCTCACGACCCCCAGCGCCGCCGATCGGGTGGTCTCGGCGGCGATGGAGGACCACGGCAGAGTGGACGTTCTCGTCAACAATGCGGGCATCGGTGACGCCAGGCCCATCCTCGACACCAGCGACGAGGATCTGGCGCGCTATATCGGCGTGAACCTCGCCGCCCCGTTCGCCCTCAGCCGCGCGGCCATCCGGGTGATGCAGGGCAGGGGCGGCAGCATCGTCAATATCGCTTCCATCTACGCGATCCTCGGGGCCTCGCGCGCCTCGGCCTATACGGCGACGAAGGCCGCGATAGCCGGCCTGACGCGGCAGCTGGCTGCCGAATACGGCCGCGACGGCATCAGGGTGAACTCGATCTCGCCCGGCCTCATCGCGACCCCGCTGGTTCGCGAGCGTCTTGCGACCAATGCCTGGTTCCGGCGGTCGATGATCGAGGACTGCCCTCTCGGCCGTCCCGGCCAGCCCGAGGAAGTCGCCGAGGCTTGCGCATTCCTCGCGTCGGATGCGGCAAGCTTCGTATCTGGAATCAACATGCCGGTGGATGGTGGCTGGTCCAGCGCCAAGTTCCTGCCCCTCCCGGCTTCAAGCGCGGGAGACGCCTGATGGTCGGCGCTGCAATGGAAAGCCCGGGCGTCGCCGTGGAGTACGAAACCGATCTGCTCGTTTTCGGAAGCGGCGCCGGCGGCATGGCGGCAAGCCTTTTCGCCGCCAAGCGCGGCCTGAAGGTGCTTCTTTGCGAGAAGACCGCGCTGCTGGGCGGAACGACCGCAACCTCGGGTGGCGTGATATGGGTGCCCGGCAACAGCCATGCCCGAAAGGCCGGGATCGCGGACTCCATCGAGGCGGCCCGGACCTATCTTCGGCATGAGCTCGGGAACTTCTATCGCGACGATCTGGCGGAAGCGTTCCTGGAGAGCGCCGGACCGGCCATCGACGATCTGGAGGCCGGCACATCGGTCGTCTTCGACCTGAGCCAGTCGCCGGACTACCATCCCGACAGCCCGGGAGGGGTCGACCGGGGGCGGTCGCTGTCGCCCCGTCCCTATGACGGCAGGGAGCTCGGTGCCGACTTCGATCTTGTCCGTCCGCCCATGGATCGGCTGATGGTCGCCGGCGGAATGATGATCGGCCCGGAGGAGATCCCTGCTTTCGTCCGGCCCTTTTCCTCGTTCGCAAACTTCAGGCGGGTCATGTTCCGGGTGATGCGCTATGCCCTGGATCGCCTGCGCTACCGCCGCGGCGCACAGATCAGCAGCGGCAACGCGCTGATCGCGCGCCTGCTGCACAGCCTGAGACGGTACAAGGCCGATATCTGGGTGAACGCCCCGCTCGTTGGGCTGATACGCTCGGATGGACGGGTCGAGGGTGCGATCGTCGAGCGGAACGGGCGGCGCGTCCAGGTCCGGGCGCGGCTGGGCGTCGTCCTGGCGACGGGCGGCTTCCCGCACGATCCGGGGCTGCGCAATGAATTCTCCGCGGCGTTCCCGCACGACCATTCGATGGCCTTTGAAGGAAACACCGGCGACGGACAGCGCGCGGCCCGCGCGGTCGGAGCCGATGTCGACACGGACCTGAAGAGCCCGTGTCTGTGGACGCCTTCCTCGTTGCTCAGGCAGCGCGACGGCAGGCAAGTCCCCATCATCTACGGGTATCTGGACCGTGGCCGCCCCGGCGTCATAGCCGTCGATCCCGAGGGGAAGCGCTTCGTCAACGAGTCGAATTCCTACCACGACATCGTATCCGCGCTGTTCGAGCGCCGGGCGACCCTGGAAGCCGGAACCGGCTCGACCTTCTATTTCATCTGCGACGCGGCGTTCGTAAGAAAGAACGGCCTGGGAGCCATCCGCCCGTGGCCGTGGTCGTCAAGCCTGTCGCCATTCGTCAGGCGCGGTTATATCAGCACGGCCGCAACCGTTCGTGAGCTTGCGCGCAAGATCGGCATCGACCCGGAGGCCTTGGCCGAAACGATCGATCGCCACAACAGGTTCGCCGAAGCCGGCGTGGACAGCGATTTCGGCAAGGGATCGACCTCCTTCAACCGCGTCTGGGGAGATCCGAAGGCCGGACCCAACCCGAACCTGACGCCGATCGCGGTCCCGCCCTTCGTTGCCCTGCCGATCCTGCCGGCGACCTTGGGCACCGCCATCGGTCTGAGGACGAATGGCGACGCGCAGGTCCTTGACACCGCCGGCGGCGTCATTCCAGGATTATACGCGTGCGGCAATGAACTGGCCTCCGCCATGCGCGGCTTCTATCCCGGCGGGGGAATAACGATCGGACCGGCAATCGTGTTCGCTCACCGGGCCGTATTGACCGCTCATCGACTGGCCGAAGACATGAGGCATTGAACGCAACCGAAGATCAGACAGTACCAAGATCCACGGAGAATAGCTATGATTGGGGGATCACAGCCAATATTCCTAGAAAAAGGTACTTTCCAGGCGTCCTCGTTGTTTGAGGCGTTGCCATCGGTAATCGCCTCCATCGGACACCCGGAATTTTCCGCCAAACTGTTCGATGCGATCCGGGGGACGGTCGAGGCCGCTTATATTACGGTTTTTGTGTCCGATCGCCAGCCCAAGGCAAGAATTCTCATTGCTGAAAACGAGGGGCGTCTGGGCGTTTGCCGAAGATCCGCAAACATATATGTCGAGAGATATTGGGATTACGACCCTGCGAACAAGGTTTCGACCGACGATGGCAGGATTCAATCTCTGCGCTTGATGGCCACCGATATTGTAAACGCCGCATATCGCAGCATGTGCTATCACTCGCTTGGCTTGGCGAGGCGGTTCTCCCTGATCCAGAGCCGAGGAGAGGAAACCGTTCGGGTCAATCTTTATTTCCGCTGCGAAACAAATCTTGAGAGTTCCGGTTTCGACCAGCTGACCGAATGCGCCCCCGTGATCATGGCGGCGATCTGGCGCCATTACGATTGTGCCACGTCGGTGGACGGATCGAACGTCACGAATACCTTCCGAAAGCGACTGGAGCGCGTCGCCCCCTCGCTCTCGCCCAGGGAGCTTGAGGTCTGCTCCCTGATTGCATCGGGGATTACCTCGGGAGGCATTGCGGCCAGGCTGGGCCTCGGAGTGAACACCGTCCTGACCTACCGAAAGCGCGCCTACGCACGGTTGCAGATATCGTCACAAAACGAACTGATGCGCTTCCTTATGTAACGACGTCAGACAGCCGGCGCCCACCCTTGGCAAGGACGGGTCAGGCGGCGCCCGGCCGCATCGGGGTTGACGACAACGTTGGCAGGACCGCCGATGGCAGGACCATTCCGGAACAGGCCGTAGGCGGCAAGCGCCCGGTTGTGCCCGGTGTTCGCAGTTTTGCACGCAAGTGGCACGCCCAACGGGACTCGAACCCGTGTTTCCGCCGTGAAAGGGCGGCGTCCTGGACCGCTAGACGATGGGCGCTGGCCGGAACGAACAGGCTTATAGTGAGCATCGCGGCCCCGGGCAACCCGTCCCGATGCCGTCGGGGAGAAATATTCGCCGGCATGTGCGGTTGCCGGCCCGGGGGGGGGGCTCCAGCCGGCGCGTCCGCCGCGCCGTCGCTACTTGCGCCGGCGGCAGCGCCAGTTCCAGTCGCGCTCGGGGCCGACGTCGATGTGGACGGAATCGGTATGGCAGTAGGTGCCGACGCCGCCGCGGCCGGGCATCGAGCGCACGAACTGGGCGAGATCCCACTTGCTGATGCCCTCGACCTGCACGTCGGCGGCCGCGCAATACATGTGCAGGGAATTGCGCGCGCCGCGGGCGCGGCGGTTCCTGTCGGGCGAGCGGTAGCCCGACGTCACCATCACCTTGCGGCCGTAATGGCCCTCCACCGCCTTGAGCACGCGCACCAGCGACGGCTTGAGGCAGGCGACGTCGACATTGTCCGTCTGCTTCATGAGCCCGTTGGGCGCCAGCCGCGCCATGCCGGCGGCGGACGCCACCTGATAGGACGGCTCGTCGCCCTCGTGCAGGTCGATGTCGCTGTCGTCGTCGAGGCCCGAGCGGCGGGTGATCTCGAACAGCGCGTTCTGGCGCACGCCGGGCAGGGCGTTGGCGTCGGCGGCGGGGTTGCGCGCCACCAGCGGCTTCGCCGCCTCGCCGGTCGAGGCGAGCTGGACCAGCGGCCGGGCCGGCGTCGCTGCGGAGGCTTGCGCCGGCGTGCTCGCCGCCGGGTCGATCAGCGGCCGCGGCGCGGCCTTCGGCTGCGCGGCGGCCGGCGTGGAAGGCGAGAAGAAGGCGGAGAGGAAGCTGCGTTTCCTGGCGGGTGCGGCGGGCTCGGGAGCCAGGGCCGCCATCTCGACCGCCGCCTTGCCGGCTTCCGGCGCGGCGTCCGCGTCCTGGGCGGCCGGGGCCTGCTCATCCGTTACGGGGCGCGGGGCGGGGGCCGGCTGCTGCGCGGCCGCGACCTGCTGCGTGGCCGGCATGGCGGCCGCTTCGGGCGCTGTTGCGGACGCCAGGGCAAGCGCCTCGGTCTCGGAGCCGGGGCGCAGGACGGGCGCGGCGGCGACGGCCTCGGGCAGGACGGGATCGCCCTCCTCGACGACGAAGGCGGCGACGGTTTCGGTCGTAACGGCGTCGCCGGCCACGGCGACCTCCTCCTGGGCCTGCTGCGCGGCGACGGGCGCGATGTCGGCGGTGGCGAAGCCGAACGGGACGTCGGAATCGGATGTGGCGCAGGAGGCGAGAAGGGCGGAGGCGAACGCCACGAGCAGTGCGCGCCTGCCGTCGCGTGTGAAGCGCGTGCCCTCAGCTCTCAATGATCTACCCCTTCCAAAGACCGGGCCGGACATGCGGAAACGCGCCGCATCGACGCGCGAACACCGCATCGTCCCCCTTTGCCCGCAACGAGACGTAACGAATCCCTGATCGTTCCGCAACCTCCCGGCTACGGGGCAATTAAGGCAAGATCATGATTCCGCCGCGAAATCGCCGCCATTGGCGCAGGCGGGCGGCGCGGGCCCCAAGGGGCCGGCGGCCGCGGCGGCGGGCCGCGACCCCGGCGGGGCGCTCAGACCAGGACGCCGCGCAGCCGCTCCAGCTCGCCGATCTGGGCCCTGGTCGTCTCGTAGCCGAGGCGGATCGCCTCGTCGGCGCGGTGGAACTCGGTCAGCCCGATATGGCCGAGCTTGGGCAGGAGCGACAGGTCCGGCGGGTCGCCGGCCATGCGCGCGCGCGAGATCCGGTCCTGGATGATGTTGAAGGCCTCGACCATGACGCCGGTGATGCCGAGCCGCGCCTCGCGCTCGCTCGGCCCCTTGTCGACGACGAGCTCGGCCTCGCCCTCCGCGTCGACGACGTCGGCGCTGTGCTTGATGACGGCGGCGCGGCCGAACAGGTCGTAATGCAGGTTGACCGCGACGACCAGCCGCTGCTCGTAGGCGCGGCAGACCGAGACCGGGACGGGATTGACCAGCGCGCCGTCGACGAGGACGCGCCGGTTGCACGAGACCGGCTCGAACACGCCGGGCAGCGCATAGGAGGCGCGCATGGCGGTGATCAGCGAGCCGCTCGACAGCCAGATCTCGTGGCCGGTGCGGATTTCGGCCGCCACGCACACGAAGGGCTTGGCAAGGTCGGCGAAGGTGGTGCCGTTGAGGTGCTCCTTCATGCGCGCGGTCAGCTTCAGGCCGCCGAGCAGGCCGTTGCCGCCGAGGTGCAGGTCGAGCAGGCCGAAGATGCGCCGCTTGGTCAGCGAGCGGGCGAAGTCCTCCAGCTCGTCGAGCTTGCCGGCAAGGTAGCAGCCGCCGACCAGCGCGCCGATCGAGGTGCCGGCGATCATGTCGATCTCGATGCCGGCCTCGTCCAGCGCCCGCAAGACGCCGATATGCGCCCAGCCGCGCGCCGCGCCCCCGCCCAGCGCCAGCGCGATGCCCGGCTTCCTCGCCGGTTGCGGTTCCGTGTTGCGCGGCTCGGCCGGTAGGTCGCCGCCGTTGCCGCCTTCGTGCCTGCTGCGCAGGGATGCCCACTCAAGCATCGTACTCACTCCCGTTCCCGGCTCCCTTATACGCCACAGGGCGTATCGAAAGCGTGAATCGGCCTGCCGGGCAGGGGAGATCAGCTCCCGTCGCCATAGATCTCGCCGGGGTCGAACCTGGCCGCGCTGCCGTCGCCGGCCAGGGTGGCCCGCCCGCCCTCGATGCGCACCGTCCTGTAGAAGCAGGAACGCCGCCCCGTGTGACAGGTTGCATCGTGGCCGCCGACCGTGACCTTCAGCCACACCGCGTCCTGGTCGCAATCCGTCCTGACCTCGGCGACCCGAAGCAGGTTGCCGGAGGTCTCGCCCTTCTTCCACAGCCTGCCGCGCGAGCGCGACCAGAAATGGGCTATGCCGGTCTCCAGCGTGAGCCGCAGCGCCTCGGCGTTCATGTGCGCCACCATCAGCAGCACGCCGTCGCCGGCGTCGGTGACGATCGCCGTCACCAGCCCGTCGCGGTCGAAGCGCGGCGAGAACGCGCCGCCTTCCTCGAGGGCGGCCTTGTCCGGAGGGGGAGGGGAAAAGAAGTCCATGCTCGCGCGACCCTGTCGTTGCGGCCGGGCCGCGGGAGGCAGCCGCCGGCCCGTCAGCCGGCGAGGCCGTTTCTCAGCATCATCATGAAGCGGGCCTGCTCCTCGGGACGATCCTTGAAGGTGCCGGTGAACGTCGTGGTCAGCGTGGTCGAGCCTTCCTTGCGGATGCCGCGCATGGCCATGCACATGTGCTCGGCCTCGACCATGACGGCGACGCCGCGCGGATTGAGCACCTCCTGGATGACGCCGGCGATCTGCGCCGTCATCGCCTCCTGGGTCTGGAGGCGGCGGGCGAAGATGTCGACGACGCGCGCGATCTTGGACAGGCCGACGACCTTGCCGTCAGGCAGGTAGGCGACGTGCGCCCGGCCGATGATCGGCACCATGTGGTGCTCGCAATGCGAATGGAAGCGGATGTCCTTGACCAGCACCATGTCGTCGTAGCCCTGCACCTCCTCGAAGGTGCGGCCGAGCTCCTCGGCCGGGCACTGGTCGTAGCCGGAGAACATCTCGCGGAAGGCGTTGGCGACGCGCTTGGGCGTGTCGACCAGCCCCTCGCGCTCGGGATTGTCGCCGGTCCAGCGCAAAAGCGTGCGCACCGCCGCCTCCACCTCCTGCTGCGACGGGCGGTCGGTGACCGGCCTGTCCATATAGGCGGGCTTGGCCGTCTCGGGCGCGCGCGGGGCGGCGGCGGAATCGGCACGGGGAGTGAAGTTCTTGACCACGGCGTCCATGAAAGGCGTCTCCCGTAGTTCCTTTCGGGGAAGGAACGAGTTGAACGGACCACTGCCTTTCGCGGAAGGGGCCATGCGCCCGGGTTCCGGCAAGCGGCGTGCTGTCATGTCGTTCCCGGGGCCACGATGCCGCGCCGCGCGCGGCTTGTGATCGACGGGCACGCCCCATTATATAGATGTCGGCATGGCGATTGGAAGACGTGCCGGCGGCATGTCGTGCTTTTCGCGCCCGCCGGGCTGGAAAATCGATGATCGACGACGTCTACAACGCGAAAATCCTCGGGCTGGCCGGCAATATCGGCCGCATCGGCCGCCTCGAGCGGCCGGATGCAACCGCGACCGCGCACTCGAAGCTGTGCGGCTCGACCGTCACCGTCGACATCCGCATGGAGGGCGACGTCGTCTGCGACTTCGCCCACGAGGTGAAGGCCTGCGCGCTCGGCCAGGCGTCGTCTTCCCTGATGGCCCTGAACGTGATCGGCTCAACGGTGGCCGAGCTGCGCGCCGTGCGCGAGGCGATGCTGAAGATGCTGAAGGAGAACGGCCCGCCGCCGGAAGGCCGCTTCGCGGACCTGAAATATCTGGAGCCGGTGCGCGACTACAAGGCCCGCCACGCCTCGACCATGCTGACCTTCGACGCCGTGGTCGACGCCATCGGCCAGGTCGAGAAGAAGCGGGCCGGCGAGGCGGCGTGAACGGGGGCGTCGCCATCTCAGCTTCCCGCCGTCCCTCGCGAAACTGGTCCGGCCCGTGGCCGAGGACGCCGGGCCGCGTCGCGGGCACCGCGCTGGTGCGGCTCTACCAGCTCACCCTGTCGGGCTTCGTCGGCAATTCCTGCCGCCATTTCCCGACCTGCTCCGAATACGCCTACGAGGCGATCGCCCGCCACGGCCTGTGGGCGGGCGGCTGGATGGGCCTGTTCCGCTTCGCCCGCTGCGGGCCGGGCGGCACCCACGGCGTCGACCTCGTGCCCGAAAGGCTCGGGCCGCGCTACGTCTGGTACATGCCGTGGCGCTACTGGGCGATTGCGAGGAAGCCGCGAAATGGCGAAAACGCCGGCTGACCGCCTTTACGCCGGCGCGATCTCCTTCTAGAACGCGCTCGCCCGCCGGACATGATCCGGCACTTTGCCACCTGCGCTCGTTTGCAGGACTGGATAGGAGAACACCATGGCACCCGTTTCCCTGACATTTCCCGACGGTTCCGTGCGCGACTACGACGCGGCGACGACCGGCGCGCAACTGGCGGAATCGATCTCGAAGTCGCTGGCGAAGAAGGCCGTCGCCTATGTGCATGACGGCGCCCTGCGGGACCTGTCCGATCCGCTCGGCGCATCCGGCAAGGTCGAGATCGTCACCCGCGACGATCCGCGCGCGCTGGAGCTGATCCGCCACGACGCCGCCCACGTGCTGGCGGAAGCCGTGCAGGAGCTGTGGCCGGGAACGCAGGTGACCATCGGCCCGGTGATCGAGAACGGCTTCTACTACGACTTCGCGCGCAACGAGCCGTTCACGCCCGACGACTTCCCCGCCATCGAGAAGAAGATGCGCGAGATCGTCGCCCGCAACAGACCCTTCACCAAGCAGGTGTGGGACCGCGAGACGGCGAGGAAGGTGTTCGCCGACAAGGGCGAGGCCTACAAGGTCGAGCTGGTCGACGCGATCCCCGAGGGGCAGGATCTCAAGATCTATTTCCAGGGCGACTGGTTCGACCTGTGCCGCGGCCCGCACATGGCCTCGACCGGCCAGATCGGCAGCGCCTTCAAGCTGATGAAGGTGGCCGGCGCCTACTGGCGCGGCGATTCCAGCAACCCGATGCTGACGCGCATCTACGGCACGGCCTGGGCCGACCAGGCGCAGCTCGACCAGTACCTCCACATGCTGGAGGAGGCCGAGAAGCGCGACCACCGCCGCCTCGGCCGCGAGATGGACCTGTTCCACTTCCAGGAGGAGGGGCCGGGCGTCGTCTTCTGGCATGCCAAGGGCTGGAAGATGTTCCAGAACCTGATCTCCTACATGCGCCGCCGCCTCGGCGACGACTATCAGGAGGTCAACGCCCCGCAGGTGCTCGACAAGAGCCTGTGGGAGACGTCGGGTCACTGGGGCTGGTATCAGGAGAACATGTTCGCGGTGAAGTCGGCCCACGCCTTCACCCACCCGGACGACGCGGAAGCCGACCAGCGCGTCTTCGCGCTGAAGCCGATGAACTGTCCCGGCCACGTCCAGATCTTCAAGCACGGCCTGAAGTCCTACCGCGACCTGCCGATCCGGCTTGCCGAGTTCGGCAACGTGCATCGCTACGAGGCGTCCGGGGCCTTGCACGGTCTCATGCGGGTCCGCGCCTTCACGCAGGACGACGCCCACATCTTCTGCACCGAGGACCAGCTCGAGGCGGAGATCCTCAAGATCAACGACCTGATGATGTCGGTCTACAAGGATTTCGGCTTCGACGAGGTGGTGGTCAAGCTCGCCACGCGACCGGAGAAGCGCGTCGGCACCGACGCCATGTGGGACCACGCCGAGGACATCCTCAAGCGCGCGCTCGTCCGCATGGCGCGCGAGGACAACCGCATCAGGACCGGCATCAACGAGGGCGAGGGCACGTTCTACGGCCCGAAGTTCGAGTACACGCTCAAGGACGCCATCGGCCGCGAGTGGCAGTGCGGCACCACGCAGGTCGACTTCAACCTGCCGGAGCGCTTCGGCGCCTTCTACATCGGCGCGGATTCGGAGAAGAAGCAGCCGGTGATGATCCACCGCGCCATCTGCGGCTCGCTGGAGCGCTTCCTCGGCATCCTGATCGAGAGCCATGCCGGCCAGATGCCGCTGTGGTTCGCGCCGGTGCAGGTGGTGGTCGCCACCATCACCTCCGACGCCGACGACTATGCGCGCAGCGTGGCGGCACGGCTGAAGGCGGCCGGCCTTGCCGCGGAGGTCGACCTGCGCAACGAGAAGATCAACTACAAGGTGCGCGAGCACAGCCTCGCCAAGGTGCCGGTCATCCTCGTCTGCGGCAAGCGCGAGGCGGAGGAGGGAACCGTCAACATGCGCCGGCTCGGCTCCCGCGACCAGCAGTCGATGACGCTCGACGCGGCGGTCGCGGCCCTTGCCGCGGAGGCGACGCCGCCGGACCTCGCGCGCCGGGGCGACCGCGCCGCGGCCTGAGCAGGGTTAGGCCGGAGGGGGGGCGTTCAGTCCGCCTCGACCTCGGCCTCGGTGACCAGCACCTCGACATCCTGGTTGCGGCCGGCGGTGACGGTGAAGTCGCGCTGGTAGATGCGCTCGCGGTTCTTGGCGACCACGGCGTAGTCGCCCTCGGCCAGCACCATCGAGGCGAAGGCGCCGACGCTCTCGTGCACCACGTCGCCCGATTCGGTCAGCACCGACCACGACGTGTCGGCGATGGCCTCGCCGCCCTTGTCGCGCACCAGCTTCATCGTCAGCTCCGCCGCCTTGTGCTCGACGGTCGCCTCCGTCAGCTTGCCGGCCTCGACATGGATGTCGGAGCGGATGACGGCGTTGACCGTGCCGTAGGTGGAGACGACGTGATAGGTGCCGGAATTGAGCCGCACCACGGCGTTGGGCTGCACGTCGGGAATGATGAGCGCGCGCTCGCCGCTGGCGTCGGGCTCGGCCTCGTAGATGGAGAAGCGCAGGCGCGCCGGCGGGATGCGCACGCCGCCGGAAAGCACGGCGTCGAGCTTGAGGCCGCCGGCGTCGAGCACCACCGATTCGGTCCGGGCCTCGCTGCCGACCGTGATGCGCTTGGTCGCGCCGGCGCGGCCGAACGAGGCGTGGATGAGATAGCTGCCGGGCTCCAGCGTGAACACGCCCGTGCCGCCCTGCGCCGAGGCGACCATCGGCAGCTTGCCGTCGGCGTCCGCCTCGGGGCTGAAGACGCGCCACACCAGCCCGCGGGTGATCGGCGGGCCGTCCTCGGTCAGGCTGGCCGACAGCGTGATCTGGCCCTGCGCGGCGGTGGCGAGCGGCCCCTGCGCGGCCGGCGGCGCGTAGCCGGAAATGCCGGGCATGGCGAAGCCGGGCAGGGCGTCGCCGCCGAAGTCCTGCGCCGTGGCGGGCGAAGCCGCGAAGGCGAGCAGCGCGCAAAGCGCCAGCCCCGCAGCGCGCCCTGTGAACGGTCTGGTCACTGCCCCTCTCATGGCTTGCGTTCAACCCCAGCGCGGTGGCAATTTCAAGGCGCAAACGCACCGGCCCGCGCCGGAAGCGTCCTTGCCAGGCATCCGGCGTCGGTCCGGTACCCGCCAGAAGGCCACTCCAACCTCCCGGGAGCCGTGATTTTGAACCAGCCCGTCATCGATTTCCTGCTTGCGCGCAGGTCCAGGCCCATTTCCGAGCTGAAGGAGCCGGGCCCCTCGGACGGCGAGATCCGCACCATGCTTTCCGCCGCCGCCCGCGTGCCCGACCATGGGCGGCTGGCGCCCTGGCGCTTCATCCTCTATCGCGGCGAGGCGCGCCACCGCATCGGCGAGCGGCTCGCCGCGCTGGCGGAGGCGCGCGAGGGGCCGCTGCCGGAGCACCGCCGCCAGCAGGAGCTGGCGCGCTTTTCGCGCGCGCCGCTGGTGGTGGGCGTGGTCTCTGTGCCGCGCGAGCATCCCAGGGTGCCGCAATGGGAGATGTTCCTGTCGGGCGGCGCGGCGGCGATGAACCTGCTCATCGCCGCCAACGCGCTCGGCTACGGCGCCAACTGGATCACCAACTGGTATGCGCAGGACGAGGAAGGCAGGCGCATCCTCGGGCTGGCGCCGCAGGAGCGCGTGATCGGCTTCGTCCATATCGGCACCTTCGAGGGCGAGGTGCAGGAGCGCGCCCGGCCCGAGCTGTCGCAGATCGTGACCGACTATGCCGGTCCCTGGGGGGAGTGAGGAGACGATGTTCTATGAACCGTCGAAGGGCCACGGCCTGCCGCACGACCCGTTCAGGGCGATCGTCGCCCCGCGGCCCATCGGCTGGATCTCGACCAGGGCCGCCGACGGTTCGCTCAACCTTGCGCCCTATTCTTTCTTCAACGTCGTCAGCGCCAACCCGCACATCGTCATGTTCTCCTCCGAGGGCGAGAAGGACAGCGTCACCTTCGCGCGCCAGACCGGCGAGTTCGTCGCCAACCTCGTCTCGCGCAACCTCGCTCAGAAGATGAATGCCTCGAGCGTCGACGCCCCGCGCGGCGTCTCCGAGTTCGGCTATTCGGGGCTGACGCCGGCGCCCAGCCGGCTGGTCGCGCCGCCGCGCGTCGGCGAGGCCTATGCCGCTCTCGAATGCCGGGTCACGGAAATCCACCGGCCCAAGGGGCTCGACGGCGAGACGGGCGAGCGTTTCATGGTGCTGGGCGAGGTGGTGGGCATCCACATCGACGAGGCGGTGATGACGGACGGCCTGTTCGACATCGTCAAGGCCGGCACCGTCGCCCGCCTCGGCTACATGGACTATGCCGCCGTCACGCAGACCTTCTCCATGCGCCGGCCGCGCTGGAAGGAGTAGAGCGACGTCGCGCATCCGTCAGGACGCGCGTTGCTCCAGCAAGGGGGCGACGACGTCGAGGATGACGCTTGCCGCCTGCGCGTCGCGCGCCTCGTCGTCGCCGGCCTCGAACTCGGCCAGCTCGATGCCGGCGATCCGCGCCGGCGGCAGCGCCTCGAAGATCGCCTTCACCTGCGCCCCGGCGTCAGCCCGCCCGGCACCGTGTAGGCCGCGCGCTCACGCCGCTCCGGCCGCCTGCGCGCGCGCCAGAAGGCGCTCGGCGCGCTTCAGGTGCGGGCGGTCGAACATCTTGCCGTCGATGGCGACGACGCCGGGATTTCCGGCCGCCGCGAACGCGCCGACCACGGCGCGCGCATGGGCCACCGCCTGCGGCGACGGCGTGAAGACGGCGTTGATGACCGGCACCTGCACCGGATGGATCGCCATGCGGGCGGTGAAGCCGTCGCGCGCGCCCTCCAGGCAGTTGCGGTGGAACGCTTCCTCGTCGCGGAAGTTCGGGAACACGGTGTCGATCGGTGCCACCTCGGCGGCCGAGGCCGCCAGGATGGTCGACACGCGCGCGAAGCGGAACACGTCGGTGTAGAGCCCGTCGGCGTTGCGCGTCTCAGACGCGCCGATCTCGGCCGAAAGGTCCTCCGCGCCCCAGGTCAGCCCGGCAAGCCGCGCGCTCGCGCCGGCATGGCTCGCGACGTCGAGCAGGGCGGCCGGAGTCTCGGTGATGATCGGGATGATGCGCGTCGCGCCGTCCTCGATGCCGTTCTCCGCCTCGTGGACGCGCAGGCGCACGTCGAGGCGCGCGACATCGGCGCCGCCCACCGCCTTGGGCAGCATGATGCCGTCGGGCCTTGCCTTCATCACCGCGGCGAGGTCGTCGTCGGTCAGTCCGCTCGACAGGTCGTTGACGCGCACATAGAGCGCGGGGCCGTCCTTGCACGAGGCGATGACCTCTGCGGCGAGCGCGCGGCCGGCCGGCTTGTTGGCGGCCGCGACCGAGTCCTCGAGGTCGATGATGAGGACGTCGGCCCCCGATTCCAGCCCCTTGGCCAGCTTCTTCTGCGAGTCGGCGGGCACGAACAGCAGCGAGCGCATCAGGAAACGGGCCTCTTCTGGACCATCGTCTGGCGCAGGCAGCGCGCGACGAGGTCGCCATGCTGGTTGTAGGCGCGGTGCTCCATCTCGACCACGCCGCGGTCGGGCTTCGACTTCGAT
>Ga0226835_1000291_pt1 | contig 72502 bp, 71 predicted proteins | sample LAC_MetaG_1_FD_163627 | JGI IMG/M metagenome (GOLD analysis project Ga0226835, IMG submission 163627) | Anaerobic ammonium oxidizing microbial communities from anammox membrane bioreactor (MBR) in UC Berkley, California, United States -... | ecosystem: Engineered > Bioreactor > Anaerobic >... | reverse complement strand
GCCGGCATCTACGGCGCCACCGAGATTTCGGAGCGCCATCGCCACCGCTACGAGGTCAACATCGACTACAAGGAGCGGCTGGAGGCGTGCGGGCTGGTCTTCTCCGGCATGTCGCCCGACGGCGTGCTGCCCGAGACGATCGAATACGCCGACCATCCGTGGTTCATCGGCGTGCAATACCACCCCGAGCTGAAGTCGCGCCCGTTCGAGCCGCATCCGCTGTTCGCCAGCTTCATCGCCGCCGCGGTGGAGCAGAGCCGGCTGGTGTGAGCGCGCGCGCCCTCGACCATCTGGTCCTGCCCGTCGCCGGGCTCGGCCCCGTACGCGCGCGGCTTTCCGCGCTCGGCTTCACCGTCGCCCCCGAGGGCGTGCATCCGTTCGGCACGGTCAATGCCTGCGTCTATTTCGCCGACGGCACCTTCATCGAGCCGCTGGCGGTCGGCGATGCCGCCGCGGTCGAGGCCGCGGCCGCCGCCGGCAACAGCTTCGTCCTCGGCGACCGGCGCTTCCGCGCCGCGCGCGGCGAGGAGGGGCTGTCGGCCATCGTGCTCGCCACCGGCGACGCGGAAGCCGACCATGCCCGGTTCACGCGGCTCGGCATCTGCGGCGGGCCGATGGTCGAGTTCTCGCGGCCGTCGCTCGACAGGGACGGCAAGGCCGACATCGCCTCCTTCCTGCTCGCCTTCGCCGCGCCCGAAGGCGGAGCCGACGCCTTCTTCTTCGCCTGCGAGCGGCGCAAGGTGCCGATGATCGACCGCCGGGCGCTGGAGCGGCATGCAAACGGCGCGACGCGGATCGTCGCGGTCGAGGCCGAGGCGGCCGACCCGCGCGGCTTCGCGGATTTCCTCGCCGCCATGTCCGGCGGCGCGCCGGGCGAGGACGGCGGCCGCGTCGCGGTGGCGCTGGCGAACGCGGCGGTCCGCATCGCGAGGAACCCCGATGCGCGGGCCCCGCGGCTGACCGGCATCGTCTTCGGCGTGCGCGACCCCGACGCGGCGGCCGCGCTGTTCAATGCCGGCGCGATCGGCTACCAGAGGCGCGATGGAAGGCTCCACGTGCCGGCATCGGCCGGGCAGGGGCCCGGGTTCGTGTTCGAGGAAACGCCATGACGGCTCCCAATCCCGGCGTGAGCGTCGGCAATGTCCGCTTCGCCAACGATGCGCCGCTGGCGCTGATCGCCGGCCCCTGCCAGCTCGAATCGCGCCAGCACGCCTTCGACATGGCCGGCAGCCTGAAGGAGATCTGCGCCCGGCTCGGCATCGGCCTCGTCTACAAGACCTCGTTCGACAAGGCCAACCGCACCTCGCTGTCGGGCCGGCGCGGCGCGGGGCTGGAGGCGGCGCTGCCGATCTTCGCCGACATCCGCCGCGACCTCGACCTCGCCGTCCTGACCGACGTGCACACCGAGGAGCAGTGCGCCGTGGTCGCCGAGGTGGTCGACGTGCTGCAGATTCCGGCCTTCCTGTCGCGCCAGACCGACCTTCTGGTCGCCGCGGCGCGGACGGGCCGGGCGGTCAACGTCAAGAAGGGCCAGTTCCTCGCCCCGTGGGACATGAAGAACGTGGTCGCCAAGGTGACGGACTCCGGCAACGCCAACGTGCTCGTCACGGAGCGCGGCGCCTCGTTCGGCTACAACACGCTCGTCTCCGACATGCGCGCCTTGCCGATCATGGCCGAGACGGGCGCGCCGGTGATCTTCGACGCCACCCATTCCGTGCAGCAGCCGGGCGGGCAGGGCGGCTCCTCCGGCGGCGAACGCCGCTTCGTGGAAACGCTGGCGCGCGCGGCGGTTGCGGTCGGCGTCGCCGGCGTCTTCGTCGAGACGCACCAGGATCCCGACAACGCGCCGTCGGACGGCCCCAACATGGTGCCGCTTTCCGAAATGCCGCGCCTGATCGAGACGCTGATGGCGTTCGACCGCATCGCCAAGGGGCTTTGATCCGCTCTTCGGAACCTCCGCCCGCCTCGCCCATTGAAGAGGCACAAGGGGGCGCAGCCAAAGAGGAGCAAGCACCATGGCTACCGCCACAGGGCACACCCAGGCAATCCAGGCTTCGCGCGTCATCGGCACCGACGTCTACAACACCGAGGGCGAGCACATCGGCTCCATCGAGGACGTGATGCTGGACAAGATGTCCAACAGCATCATGTTCGCCGTCATCGGCTTCGGCGGCTTCCTCGGCATCGGCGAGAAGTATCACACCATCCCGTGGTCGAGCCTCGACTACGAGCCGCAGCGCGGCGGCTATGTCGTGCCGTTCAGCCGCGCGCAGCTCGAGGCGGCACCCGTCTACGACATCAGCGACCTGACCAGGGACGACGGCCAGAAGGCGCGCGACGAGTCCTACGACTACTACAAGGTGCCGCGCTACTGGATTTGATCGCCGCCGCGCGATGGCGGTCATTGCCTGCGCGGGGGCCATTCGGTAAGAGGGCGGCGACCTGCCAATCTCTTACCGGGGAAAGCCTGCCATGACCGCCATCATCGACATCGTCGGCCGCGAGATTCTCGACAGCCGCGGCAACCCGACCGTCGAGGTCGACGTCGTTCTCGAGGACGGATCGATGGGCCGCGCGGCCGTGCCGTCGGGCGCATCGACCGGCGCGCACGAGGCGGTCGAGCTGCGCGACGGCGGCGCGCGCTATCTCGGCAAGGGCGTGAAAAGCGCGGTCGACGCCGTCAACGGCGAGATCTTCGAGGCCGTCGGCGGGCTGGAGGCCGAGAACCAGATCCAGATCGACCGCGCCATGATCGAGCTCGACGGCACGCCGAACAAGGCGCGCCTGGGCGCCAACGCCATCCTGGGCGTGTCGCTCGCTGTCGCCAAGGCGGCCGCCGTCTCGGCCTCGCTGCCGCTCTACCGCTATGTCGGCGGGGCGGGCGCGCATGTCCTGCCGGTGCCGATGATGAACATCCTCAACGGCGGGGCGCATGCCGACAACCCCATCGACTTCCAGGAATTCATGATCATGCCGGTGGGCGCGGACTCCTTCCGCGAGGGGCTGCGCTGGGGCGCCGAAATCTTCCACACGCTGAAGAAGGGCCTGAAGGACGCCGGCCACAACACCAATGTCGGCGACGAGGGCGGCTTCGCGCCGAACCTGAAGAGCGCGCAGGCCGCGCTCGACTTCGTCATGGCCTCCATCGAGAAGGCCGGCTACAAGCCGGGCGAGGAGGTGGCGATTGCGCTCGACTGCGCCTCGACCGAGTTCTTCAGGGACGGCGCCTATGTCTACGAGGGCGAGAGGAAGACCCGCGACCCGAAGGCGCAGGCGAAGTATCTCGCAAAGCTTGCCGCCGACTATCCGATCATCTCCATCGAGGACGGCATGGCCGAGGACGACTGGGACGGCTGGAAGACCCTGACCGACCTGATCGGCGGCAAGGTGCAGCTCGTCGGCGACGACCTGTTCGTCACCAATTCGGCGCGCCTGCGCGACGGCATCCGCATGGGCGTCGCCAACTCGATCCTCGTCAAGGTCAACCAGATCGGCACGCTGACCGAGACGCTCGACGCGGTCGAGACCGCGCACCGCGCCGCCTACACGGCGGTGATGTCGCACCGTTCGGGCGAGACCGAGGATTCCACCATCGCCGACCTGGCGGTCGCCACCAATTGCGGGCAGATCAAGACCGGCTCGCTCGCCCGCTCCGACCGCATGGCCAAGTACAACCAGCTCCTGCGCATCGAGGAGGAGCTCGGCGCCCATGCCCGCTATGCCGGCCGCGACATCCTGAAGGGGTAGGACCGGAAAGGCCGGCCCGATCCGGCGGCGCGGTAACCGGCCCTTAAGCATGTCCATGGCACATGAAGCGATCGCTCCAGGGCATCGCTTCAACCATGTGGACTCGCCAGCACAAGAAACGGAACACCGGCATCTTCATCGTGCCGGCGATTGCGGCCGTGTTCCTGTCCTATTTCGGCTTCCACGCCTTCCACGGCGAATACGGCATCTACTCCAAGTACCGGCTTCAGGACAGGGTCGCGGCCCTCGAGGCCGATCTGGAAAAGGTGCAGGCCGAGCGCATGCGCCTCGAGCAGCGCGTCCGGCTCCTGCACGACGGCACGCTGGAGAAGGACATGCTCGACGAGCACGCGCGCCGCGCGCTCAACGTGGCGGCGCCGGACGAGATTATCGTCATGCGGCGTGTGTATTGAAATTAACTGGATTTAAGTTAATCATTGTATTTCAATAGCTTATACAAATTATCCGTATAGCAGCCGTGCATTTTTCCGCATGGCGGTCGGCATTGCTCCGTGCTAGCCTCCAAAAAAATGCGGGAAGCGCCAGCTTTCCGTCGGGGAGTAGACGAAAAGGGAGCGAGCGATGGCGACAGCCGCCCGGAAGACGCCTGCCAGATCAAAGGCAGGCGCTGACAGCCAGCCTGCACTGAGGACGCCGCCGCCGGCGAAGTTCACCGCCGAGCAGGACATGAAGGCTTATCGGGACATGCTCCTGATCCGCCGCTTCGAGGAAAAGGCTGGCCAGCTCTACGGCATGGGCTTCATCGGCGGCTTCTGCCACCTCTATATCGGCCAGGAGGCCGTCGTCACCGGCATGGCCATGGCGATCAAGGAAGGCGATCAGATGATCACCGCCTATCGCGACCACGGCCACATGCTTGCCATGGAGATGAGCCCGCGCGGCGTGATGGCCGAGCTGACCGGCCGCCGCGGCGGCTACTCCAAGGGCAAGGGCGGCTCCATGCACATGTTCTCCAAGGAGAAGAATTTCTACGGCGGCCACGGCATCGTCGGCGCGCAGGTGCCGCTCGGCACCGGGCTTGCCTTCGCCAACAAGTATCGCGGCAACGACAACGTCTGCCTCACCTTCTTCGGCGACGGCGCGGCCAACCAGGGCCAGGTCTACGAGGCGTTCAACATGGCCTCGCTGTGGAAGCTGCCGGTCATCTACGTCATCGAGAACAACCGCTACGCCATGGGCACGGCGGTGACGCGCTCCTCGGCCGAGACGGATTTCTCCCAGCGCGGCGTCTCCTTCCGCATTCCCGGCATCCAGGTCGACGGCATGGACGTGCGCGCGGTCAAGTCGGCGGCCGACATGGCGGTCGAGTGGTGCCGCGCCGGCAACGGCCCGATCATCCTGGAAATGCAGACCTACCGCTATCGCGGCCATTCGATGTCCGACCCGGCGAAGTACCGCTCGAAGGACGAGGTGCAGAAGATGCGCTCCGAGCACGACCCGATCGAGCAGGTCAAGGCGCGGCTTCTGGCGCAGAAGGGCATCGGCGAGGACGACCTGAAGGCCATCGACAAGGAGGTGCGCGACATCGTCGCCGACGCGGCCGATTTCGCCCAGTCCGATCCCGAGCCGGACGTGTCCGAGCTTTACACCGACGTGCTGCTCTGAGGGGGACGGACCATGCCGATTGAAATTCTCATGCCCGCCCTTTCGCCGACCATGGAGGAGGGCAACCTGTCGAAATGGCTCAAGAAGGAAGGGGACAAGGTCTCCCCCGGCGACGTCATCGCCGAGATCGAGACCGACAAGGCGACCATGGAGGTCGAGGCCGTCGACGAGGGCACGCTGGGCAGGATCCTCGTCGCCGAGGGCACGGAGGGCGTGAAGGTCAACACGCCGATCGCCGTGCTGGTCCAGGAGGGCGAGAGCGCCGACGCCGCCCCCGCCGGGGCCGAGAGGGCTGCCGCGCCCGCCGCCGAACCCGCGCCGAAGCCCGCCGAAGCGCCGGCCGCCGCGCCCGTCCCCGCCGCACCGAAGGCGGAGGCCGCCGATCCCGACATTCCGGCCGGCACCGAGATGGTGGCGACCACCGTGCGCGAGGCGCTGCGCGACGCCATGGCCGAGGAGATGCGCCGCGACGAGGACGTCTTCGTCATGGGCGAGGAGGTCGCCGAGTATCAGGGCGCCTACAAGGTCACGCAGGGGCTGTTGCAGGAGTTCGGCCCCCGCCGCGTGGTCGACACGCCGATCACCGAGCACGGCTTCGCCGGCCTGGGCGTCGGCGCGGCCTTCGCCGGCCTGAAGCCCGTCGTCGAGTTCATGACCTTCAACTTCGCCATGCAGGCCATCGACCACATCGTCAACTCGGCCGCCAAGACCCTCTACATGGCCGGCGGCCAGATGGGCGCGCCGATCGTCTTCCGCGGCCCCAACGGCGCGGCCGCGCGCGTGGCCGCCCAGCACTCGCAGTGCTACGCCGCCTGGTACGGCCACATACCGGGGCTGAAGGTGGTGATGCCCTATACCGCCGCCGACGCCAAGGGCCTGCTCAAGGCCGCGATCCGCGACCCCAACCCGGTGATCTTCCTCGAGAACGAGATCCTCTACGGCCAGACCTTCGACGTGCCGAAGCTGGACGATTTCGTGCTGCCCATCGGCAAGGCCCGCATCCACAAGCAGGGCAGGGACGCCACCATCGTCTCCTTCGGCATCGGCATGACCTATGCGATCAAGGCCGAGGCCGAGCTCGCGGCCATGGGGCTCGACGTCGAGATCGTCGACCTGCGCACCATCCGCCCGCTCGACTTCGACACCGTCCTTGCCTCGGTCAGGAAGACCAACCGCCTCGTCGTCGTCGAGGAGGGCTTCCCGCAGTCGTCGGTGGGCGACCACATCGCCAGCCAGGTCATGCAGCGCGCCTTCGACCACCTCGACGCGCCGGTGATCACCGTCGCCGGCAAGGACGTGCCGATGCCCTACGCGGCCAATCTGGAGAAGCTGGCCCTGCCCAGCGTCGCCGAGGTGGTCGAGGCGGTCAAGGCCGTCACCTACCGGAACTGAGGGGAGGGGCAGCCATGCCGATCGAAATCACCATGCCGGCTCTCTCCCCCACCATGGAGGAGGGCAATCTCGCCAAGTGGCTGGTCAAGGAGGGTGACAAGGTTTCGCCCGGCGACGTCATCGCCGAGATCGAGACCGACAAGGCGACCATGGAGGTCGAGGCCGTGGACGAGGGCACGGTGGCGAAGATCGTCGTTCCGGCGGGAACCGAGGGCGTCAAGGTCAACGCCGTGATCGCAGTGCTGGCCGCCGAGGGCGAGGACGTCTCCGCCGCAGCCGCTGGCGGCGACGCACCGAAGGCCGAAGCGCCGAAGGCGGAGGCAAAAGCCGAGCCGGCAAGGCAGGAGGCGAAGGCGGAGCCCGCTCCCGCCGCGCCTCAGGCGCCTGCGCCGAAGGCCGCTGCCGCCGCGCCGTCGGGCGAGGGGCGCACCTTCGCCTCGCCGCTCGCGCGCCGCATCGCGAAGGAGGCGGGCATCGACATCGCCGCCGTCGCCGGCTCCGGTCCGCGCGGCCGCGTCGTCAAGGCCGATGTCGAGGCTGCCCTCGCCGGCGGCGCGCCGAAGGCCGCGCCCGCGGCGAAGGCGGCCGAGGCCCCCGCTGCCGCCCCGGCTGCCAGGGCCATGTCCGACGAGGCCGTGCTCAAGCTGTTCGAGCAGGGCAGCTACGAGCTCGTCCCGCACGACAACATGCGCAAGACCATCGCGCGGCGGCTGGTCGAGGCCAAGACCACGATCCCGCATTTCTACCTCACCGTCGACACCGAGATCGACGCGCTGCTTGCGCTGCGCAAGCAGTTGAACGACGCCGCGCCGGTGGCGAAGACCGAAAAGGGCGAGGCGCCCGCCTACAAGCTGTCGGTCAACGACCTCGTCATCAAGGCGTTCGCGCATGCGCTGATGCAGGTGCCCGACGCCAACGTCTCGTGGACCGAGGGCGGCATGCTGCGGCACCGCCACGCCGATGTCGGCGTCGCGGTCTCCATTCCCGGCGGCCTGATCACGCCCATCGTGCGCCGGGCGGACGAGAAATCGCTGTCGGCCATCTCGAACGAGATGAAGGATCTCGCCGCGCGCGCCAGGAACCGCAAGCTGAAGCCCGAGGAATATCAGGGCGGCACCACCTCGGTGTCGAATCTGGGCATGTTCGGCATCAAGGACTTCGCCGCCGTCATCAACCTGCCGCACGCCACCATCCTGGCGGTCGGCGCGGGCGACGAGCGGGCCGTGGTCAGGAACGGCAAGGTCGAGGTCGCCACCGTCATGTCGGTGACGCTCTCCACCGACCATCGCGCGGTCGACGGCGCGCTCGGGGCGGAGCTGCTCGCCGCCTTCAAGCGCATCGTCGAGAATCCGCTTTCGATGCTGGTCTGAAAGCCGGGCTGTCGCCCGGCCGTTACGGGGAAAGGTTGATGTCATGACCGAGACGGCACATTCCGAGAAGCTCAGGAAGTCGTGGATGTGGATGGCGATCCTCGCCGTCGTGTCGCTGATCGGCGGCGTGCTGGCGCTCGCCGACCCGTTCGCCGCGACGCTGGCGGCGACGCTGCTCGCCGGCTGGTTCTTCATGCTGCTCGGCGGCCTGCAGATCATCCAGTCGTTCCAGGTGCAGGGCTGGGGCGGCTTCCTGTGGGCGCTGCTGTTCGGCGTGCTGTCGCTCGTGGTCGGCGTCTCGCTGGTCTTCAACCCGCTCGCCGGCATGGTGTCGCTGACGCTTCTGGTCGCCGTGCTCCTGCTCGCCACCGGCGCGATCAAGCTCTTCTATTCCCTGTCGCTGCGCCCGGTGACGGGCTGGGGCTGGGTGCTCTTGTCGGGCCTGGTGTCCATCGTGCTCGGCGCGCTCATCCTCACCAACTTCCCCTATGCGGCCGGGTCGGTGCTGGGCATCCTGCTGGCCATAGAGCTGGTCTCGAACGGCGTGCTGTTCCTGTTCATCGCGCTCGGCCTCAGGCAGTTGTGATGCAGGCCGGGCAACGGAACCGCGCATGAAGACGATCCTCTGCTACGGCGATTCGATCACCTGGGGGTCCGACGCCGAGACGGGCGGCCGGCATGCCTTCGAGGATCGCTGGCCGAACGTCCTCCAGGCGCGGCTGGGGCCCGGCGTCCATGTCGTCGCCGACGGCCTGCGCGGGCGCACCACCGGCTATGACGAGCATCTGGCTGCCTGCGACCGCAACGGCGTGCGCATCCTGCCGACGAGCCTTTACACCCATGCGCCGCTCGATCTCGTCATCCTTATGCTCGGCTCCAACGACATGAAGCCGGCCATCGCCGGCACGGCGCTCGCCGCCATGCAGGGCATGCGCCGGCTGGTCGAGATCGTGCGGCTGAACGCCACACGCGACGGCTCCGGCGAGCCGCCCGCCGTGCTGATCGTGGCGCCGCCGCCGCTCAGCGAGACGGCCGATCCCGAATTTGCGGCGATGTTCGCCGGCGGCGTGGAGCAGTCGCGCATGATCGCCGGCTTCTACGCCGATCTGGCGGACGCGGAAGGGTGCGGCTTCTTCGATGCCGGATCGGTGGCGCAGACGACGCCGCTCGACGGCGTGCATCTCGACGCCGCCAACACCCGCGCCATCGGCAAGGGGCTCGAGCCCATCGCGCGCATGATGCTTGGACTTTAAGGGAGGAAAACGCCCGTGGCCGACAGCTATGACGTCATCATCATCGGGGCGGGCCCCGGGGGATATGTCGCGGCGATCCGCGCCGCCCAGCTCGGGCTGAAGACGGCGATCGTCGAGCGCGAGCATCTGGCCGGCATCTGCTCCAACTGGGGCTGCATCCCGACCAAGGCGCTGCTGCGCTCGGCCGAGGTGATGCACCTGGCCAGCCACGGCAAGGACTATGGCGTCGCCATCGAGGGAACGGTCAGGCCCGACCTTGCCGCCATCGTCAAGCGCTCGCGCGGCATCGCCGAGCGCATGAACGGCGGCGTCGGCATGCTGATGAAGAAGAACAAGGTCGACGTCATCTGGGGCGAGGCGAAGCTGACCAGGGCTCCTTCGGGGGACAAGGGAGGCGAGATCGTCGTCTCGAAGCCGACCAGGAAGCCGATGCAGCCGCAGGCGCCGGCGCCGAAGAACACGAAGGGCGAGGGCACCTACAAGGCCAGGCACATCATCGTCGCCACCGGCGCGCGGCCGCGCGCGCTGCCCGGCATCGAGCCGGACGGCAAGCTGATCTGGACCTATTTCGAGGCGATGGTGCCCGACAACCTGCCGAAGTCGCTGCTGGTGATGGGCTCGGGCGCCATCGGCATCGAGTTCGCCTCGTTCTACCGCACGCTCGGCGTCGACGTCACCGTGGTCGAGCTGATGCCGCAGATCATGCCGGTCGAGGACGCCGAGATCTCCAGGTTCGCCCAGAAGCGGCTGGAGAAGGAGGGGATGAAGTTCATCCTCGACGCCAAGGTGACGAAGGTCGACAAGGCCGCCAACTCGATCACCGCCCATGTCGAGAAGAAGGACGGCTCGGTCGAGACGATCACCGCCGACCGGCTGATCTCGGCCGTGGGCGTGCAGTGCAACATCGAGAATCTCGGGCTGGAGGCGCTGGGCGTCAAGGTCGAGCGCGGCGCGATCGTCATCGACGGCCATTGCCGCACCAGCGTGCCGGGCCTCTACGCCATCGGCGACGTCGCCGGCCCGCCGATGCTGGCGCACAAGGCCGAGCACGAGGCGGTGATCTGCGTCGAGGCCATCGCCGGCCTTCACCCGCACCCGCTCGACAAGGCGCTGGTGCCGGGCTGCACCTACTGCCACCCGCAGGTGGCGTCGGTGGGGCTGACCGAGGCCAGGGCCAGGGAGGCGGGCCGCGACATCCGCGTCGGCCGCTTCCCGTTCGTGGCCAACGGCAAGGCCGTGGCGCTGGGCGACGACCAGGGGCTGGTCAAGACGATCTTCGACGCCAGGACCGGGCAGTTGCTCGGCGCGCATCTGGTCGGGCCGGAGGTGACGGAGCTGATCCAGGGCTTCGTGGTGGCGATGAACCTCGAAACCACCGAGGAGGAGCTGTTCCACACCGTCTTCCCGCACCCGACCCTGTCGGAGACGATGAAGGAAAGCGCGCTCGACGCCTTCGGGCGCGCGCTCAACATGTAGAAACGGCGGTTTCATTCGCCCGCGCCAGGGTCTATATCGGCCGCACCTCAAGGGAAACGCCCGCATCATGGTCACGGTTCTGAACCTTCTCGACAAGTCCCGGCCGCGCCACCCGGAAAAGGCCCACAAGCCCGACCAGGAGATGCCGCGCAAGCCGGACTGGATCCGCGTGCGCGCGCCCGTTTCCAAAGGCTATTCCGAGACGCGCGAGATCGTGAAGTCGAACAAGCTCGTCACCGTGTGCGAGGAGGCGGGCTGCCCGAACATCGGCGAATGCTGGGACAAGAAGCACGCCACCTTCATGATCATGGGCGAGATCTGCACCCGCGCCTGCGCCTTCTGCAACGTGGCGACCGGCATCCCGACCGCGCTCGACGCCAACGAGCCGGAAAACGTCGCCAGGGCGGTGGTGCAGATGGGGCTGTCCCATGTCGTCGTCACCTCGGTCGACCGCGACGACCTCGCCGACGGCGGCGCGCAGCATTTCGCCGACACCATCCACGCCATCCGCCGCGCCTCGCCCTCGACCACCATCGAGGTCCTGACGCCGGACTTCCTGCGCAAGGACGGCGCGCTGGAGATCGTGGTGGCGGCCAGGCCGGACGTGTTCAACCACAATCTGGAGACCGTGCCGTCGAACTATCTGACCGTGCGCCCCGGCGCGCGCTATTTCCATTCGATACGGCTGTTGCAGCGGGTCAAGGAGCTTGACCCGACGATGTTCACCAAGTCGGGCATCATGGTCGGGCTGGGCGAGGAGCGCAACGAGGTGCTCCAGTTGATGGACGACCTGCGCGTGGCCGACGTCGACTTCATCACCATCGGCCAGTATCTCGCGCCCTCGCGCAAGCACCATCCGGTCAGGAAGTTCGTCACGCCCGACGAGTTCAAGTCCTTCGAGAAGATCGCCTATGTGAAGGGCTTCCTGATGGTGTCGTCGAGCCCTCTGACGCGCTCCTCGCACCATGCCGGCGAGGATTTCGCCCGGCTGCGCGCCGCGCGCGAGGCGAAGCTGGCGGCCGCGCGCGGCTGACTTTCGCGCGATGCCGCAATACGAGACCGTCCGGCTCGTCCGCCATCCCCCCGAGAAGATGTTCGCGCTGGTCGCCGACGTCGAGCGCTATCCCGCCTTCCTGCCGATGTGCGAGGCGCTTTCCGTGCGCTCGCGGCGCGAGCGCGACGGCGTCACCCTGCTGGTCGCCGACATGACCGTGGGCTACAAGGCGATCCGCGAGACCTTCACCAGCCAGGTGGTGCTGCGGCCGGCCGAGAGCCTGATCGACGTCAAATATGTCGACGGGCCGTTCAAGTACCTCGCCAACCACTGGAAGTTCGAGCCGGCCGAGCAGGGCGGCTGCGAGATCCACTTCTTCATCGACTACGAGTTCAAGAGCCGCATCCTCGGCGCGGTGATGGGCGCAATGTTCGACCGCGCCTTCCGCCTGTTCGCCGAAGCCTTCGAGAAGCGCGCCGACGAGGTCTACGGCGTCGCCTGAGCCGACAGCGCCTCGATGCCCAGCTCCAGCGCCGTGCGCACGGTCTCGGCGCGGATGAAGGCGCGGCCGCGATCCTCGAACACGCGGCGGTGCGCGCACGGCGCGCGGCCCCGAACCGCAATGCCGAACCACACCAGCCCGACCGGCTTCTGGGCGCTGCCGCCGCCCGGCCCGGCGATGCCGGTGACGGCGAGCGCGATGCCGGCGCGGCTTCTGGCCAGCGCGCCGGCGGCCATCTCGAGCGCGGTTTCCCGCGACACGGCGCCATGGGTATCGAGGGTTTGCGGCGCCACGTCCAGCATCTCCGTCTTCGCCTCGTTGGAATAGGTGACGAAGCCGCGGTCGAGCACGGCCGACGAGCCGGCGATGTCGGTGATGGCGGCGGCGATCATGCCGCCGGTGCAGGATTCGGCCGTCGCGGCCATGATGTCGGCCGCCCTGCAATCGGCGATGAAGCGCACGGCCAGCGCGGAACGGTCGCTCATTCGGGCAGCCCTCCGGGATAGACGACGCTCGCCGTGGCGATGGCGGCGATGCCTTCCTCGCGGCCGACGAAGCCCAGCCGCTCGTTGGTGGTGGCCTTGACCGAGACGCGGTCGGCCGAGACGCCGAGCATGGAAGACAGCGCCGCCGTCATCGCCGCGCGATGGGGGCCGATCTTCGGCGCCTCGGCGATCAGCGTGATGTCGGCATTGGCGATGCGCCCGCCTTTGCCGCGCACGATGCGCACCGCCTCCTCGACGAAGATGCGCGAGGCGGCCCCCTTCCAGCGCGGGTCCGACGGCGGGAAGTGGGTGCCGATGTCGCCGGCGCCGCAGGTGGCCAGCAGCGCGTCGGTGAGCGCATGCAGCGCCACGTCGGCATCGGAATGACCGGAAAGCTTGTGCGAATGCGGGATCGCCACGCCGCACAGCGTCACATGGTCGCCGTCCTCGAACGAGTGGACGTCGTAGCCGTTGCCGGTGCGCACGTCCGGCAGCAGACCGGCTGAAAGGCGGGCGTTCGCCATGTCGATGTCCCTTGCCCAGGTCAGCTTCACATTGTCGGGCGAGCCCTCGACGATCCGCACCGCAATGCCGGCCCATTCGGCGATGGCCGCGTCGTCGGTGAAGTCGTCGCGCCTGGCCTCGTGCGCGCGTTCGTGCGCGGCCAGGATGGCGTCGAAGGGAAAACCCTGCGGCGTCTGCGCGGCGAAAAGGCCGTCGCGCGGCACGGTGCCGGCGACCGCGCGGTCGCTGCCCGCCCGCTTCAGCGTGTCGGAAACGGCGAGCGCCGGCAGGCTGCCGCCGCCAGGGGCGAGCCCGGCGATCACGCGGTCGATCAGCGCCGCGTCGGCGAAGGGGCGCACGCCGTCATGGATCAGCACTGCGTCGAGCCCCTTGTCGCGCAACGCCAGCAGCGCCAGCCGCGTCGAGGCCTGCCGCGTCGCGCCGCCCGGCACGGCGGTGACGCGGCCGGCGAGCGCACCGGCGGCCCCGGCGAACAACGCGCCGTCGTCGGCGTGGATCGCCACCGCCACCTCGGCGATGGCCGGATGGGCGAGGAATGCCTCCAGCGTGCGGCGGATCACCGGCACGCCGCCGATGCGGCGGTACTGCTTCGGGCCGTCGGCCGACTGGCCGGCGCGTTCGCCGCGTCCTGCCGCCACGATCACGACCCCGATCCTGCCTGTGTTCATGCTCTCGCCGGCTCCCGTTCCCGAACCCGCCAAGGCTTAGTCAGCCGCCGCCTGCTTGGCCAGCGCAATTCGCGCCCGGCCGCCGCGGCTCGTCATTTCGCAGTTGCACAACGACAAAAATCTGTCTACCGAATAGGCATCGAAATCTTTTGCATGGTTTTTGTGCATGAATGCTGCCGCCCGCCTCGCCACGCCGCTTCGCCTCGGCGGGGTCGAGATCGCCAACCGCGTCTTCCTTGCGCCGATGTCGGGCGTCACCGACGAGCCGTTCCGCGCAAGGGCGGTGGCGCATGGCGCGGGGCTGGTCGTCTCCGAGATGGTGGCGAGCGGCGAGCTGGCCAGGGGCCGGCGCAATTCGACCCTGCGCATCCGCCGGCCTGACGTGCCGGTGCATGTCGTCCAGCTTGCCGGCCGCGAGGCGCAGTGGATGGCCGAGGGCGCGCGCGTCGCCGCGGGCGAGGGGGCGGACATCATCGACATCAACATGGGCTGCCCGGCAAAGAAGGTGACGGGCGGCTATTGCGGCTCGGCGCTGATGCGCGACCCCGACCATGCCCTTTCGCTGATCGAGGCGGTCGTCGCGGCCGTGCCGGTGCCGGTCACGGTCAAGATGCGGCTCGGCTGGGACCATGACAGCCTCAACGCCCCCGAGATCGCGCGGCGCGCCGAAGCGGCCGGCGTCGCCATGGTCACGGTCCACGGGCGCACGCGCTGCCAGCTCTACAACGGCCGTGCCGACTGGCGCGCCATCCGCGCGGTCAAGGACGCGGTGTCCGTCCCCGTCGTCGCCAACGGCGATGCGGAAAGCCTCGCCGATGCGCTCGCCATGCTCGATCAGTCCGGCGCGGACGCGGTGATGATCGGGCGCGGCCACTACGGCGCGCCCTGGCTTGCGGGACGGATCGCGGCCGAGGCCGCAGGCGGCGCGGCAACCGTGGTTCCCATACAACCGGATGGGATTTTTGATTATGTGACAGCACATTACGAGGATATTCTGATCTTTTACGGCATCGAGCAGGGGCTGCGCCATGCGCGCAAGCATCTGGGCTGGTATCTCGACCGTCACGCACCGGGAACGCCCGTCGGGTTGCGCCGGGCGGCGATGACCTCCACCGAGCCGGCCGCCGTCATCGCGGCGCTGCGCGCGGCCTTCTCGGCCCACGACGTGAGGAGCGCGGCATGAATACGGCGCTTCCGGCAGGCTTCAACCCGGCCAACGTCGTGCTCGACACGATCCGCCACCCCGTCATCATGGTCTCGCCCGACGGGCGCATCGTCTTCGCCAATGCCGAGGCCGAGGATTTCTTCCGCTCCAGCGCCGCGGTGCTGGCGAGGAACGGGCTGGAGCGCTTCGTGCCGTTCGGCAGCCCGCTCCTGACGCTGATCGATCAGGTGCGCGAACGGCGCGCGCCCTTCAACGAATACCGCGTCGAGATCTCCTCGCCGCTGCTCGGCGGCGAGCGGCTTGTCGACCTCTACGTCGCGCCGGTGGCGGAGATGCCGGGCCATGTCGTGGTGCTCCTTCAGGAGCGCTCCATGGCCGACAAGATCGACCGCCAGATGACGCATCGCGGCGCGGCGCGCTCCGTCTCGGGCCTCGCATCGATGCTGGCGCACGAGATCAAGAACCCGCTGTCCGGCATCAGGGGCGCCGCGCAACTGCTTGAATCCGTTGTCTCCGACGAGGATCGCGCGCTGGCGCGCCTCATCACCGACGAGACCGACCGCATCGTCGCGCTGGTCGACCGCATGGAGGTGTTCTCCGACGAGCGGCCTATCTCGCGCCAGCCCGTCAACATCCATGTCGTGCTCGACCACGTGAAGGCGATCGCCAGGAACGGCTTCGCCAGCGACATCCGCATCGTCGAGGACTACGACCCCTCGCTGCCGCCGGTTCACGCCAACCGCGACCAGCTCGTCCAGGTGTTCCTGAACCTCGTCAAGAACGCGGCAGAGGCGGTCGCCGGCAGATCGGGCGGCGAGATCGTGCTGTCGACGGCGTTCCGGCCGGGCATGCGCCTGTCGGTGCCGGGTACGCAGGACCGCGTCTCGCTGCCGCTGGAGTTCTGCGTCCACGACAACGGCCCCGGCGTGCCGGACGACCTCGTGCCGATCCTGTTCGACCCCTTCGTCACCACCAAGCCCAACGGCTCGGGGCTGGGGCTGGCGCTGGTGGCCAAGATCGTCGGCGAGCATGGCGGGGTGATCGAATGCGAGACGTCGGCGCGCGGCGCCACCTTCCGCGTGCTGATGCCGGCCTGGAAGGAGCCGAAAGCGGCGACCGGAACCGGCGGGGAAGGAGAACGGGCATGACGGCGGTGCGCGGCAACATCCTGGTGGCCGACGACGACGCGGCGATCCGCACGGTGCTCAGCCAGGCGCTGTCGCGCGCCGGCCACGAGGTGCGCGTCACCTCGAGCGCGACGACGCTGTGGCGCTGGGCGGCGGCCGGCGACGGCGATCTCGTCATCACCGACGTGGTCATGCCCGACGGCAACGCCTTCGATCTTCTGCCGCGCATGCGCCGGGCGCGGCCGGACCTGCCGGTCATCGTCATGAGCGCGCAGAACACCTTCATGACCGCGATCCGCGCCTCGGAGGCCGGCGCCTACGAGTACCTGCCCAAGCCCTTCGACCTTTCCGAGCTGACCGGCATCGTCAACCGCGCCCTGTCCGAGCCGCGCCGCCATCTCGCCGCCGAGCCGCGCGCCGAGGAGGGCGCCGAGCCGATGCCGCTGATCGGCCGCTCGGCCGCCATGCAGGACATCTACCGCCTGCTGGCAAGGCTGATGCAGACCGATCTCACGGTGATGATCACCGGCGAATCGGGCACCGGCAAGGAGCTGGTGGCGCGCGCGCTCCACGAATACGGCCGCCGCCGCGCCGGCCCGTTCGTGGCCATCAACATGGCCGCCATCCCGCGCGACCTCATCGAATCGGAGCTGTTCGGCCACGAGAAGGGCGCCTTCACCGGCGCGCAGAGCCGCTCGACCGGCCGCTTCGAGCAGGCCGAGGGCGGCACGCTGTTCCTCGACGAGATCGGCGACATGCCGATGGAGGCGCAGACGCGCCTTCTGCGCGTGCTCCAGCAGGGCGAATACACCACCGTGGGCGGCCGCACCCCGATCCGCACCGACGTGCGCATCGTCGCCGCCACCAACAAGGATCTGCGCGCCCTCATCAATCAGGGCCTGTTCCGCGAGGACCTGTTCTATCGCCTCAACGTGGTGCCGCTGCGCCTGCCGCCGCTGCGTGAGCGCGCCGAGGACGTGCCCGACCTCGTGCGCCACTTCTTCCGCCAGGGCGAGAAGGAAGGCTTGCAGGCCAAGCGCATCACCGCCGCCGGCATCGAGCTTCTGAAGCGCTATCCGTGGCCGGGCAACGTGCGCGAGCTGGAAAACCTGGTGCGCCGGCTCGCCGCGCTCTACCCGCAGGACGAGATCTCGGCCGAGCTGATTGAGCAGGAGCTGCGCGGCGCGGGCGCCGCGCCTTCCCCGCAATCCTCCGGCGGGCTTGCCGAGGAGCCGACCATCAGCCAGGCCGTCGAGCGCCACCTCCAGCGCTATTTCGCCAGCTTCGCCGGCGAGCTGCCGCCGCCGGGCCTCTACCAGCGCGTGCTGGAGGAGGTGGAGTATCCGCTGGTGCTGGCGGCGATGACGGCCACGCGCGGCAACCAGATCAAGGCGGCCGAGCTTCTGGGGCTGAACCGCAACACGCTGCGCAAGAAGATCCGCGAGCTCGGCGTCAACGTCTACCGGGCGTCGAGATAGCCGCCTGTCCGGCACGATGCGCGCCCCCGCTGCGAGCTGCTTGTTGCAAATTCGCCACAATGCGTTGCATAGATGTCACGGATGACGGACGGGCCGGACGAGCGATGACGTTGCAGACGCCTGCGATGACCGAACAGGCGATGAGCGAACAGCCGCCGACGGAGGCGATGCAGGCGGGCGAGGGGCGGCGGCTTCTGGCGCTGCCGGGCATTGCCGCCATCGTCGGCGCGCTGGTGACGGCCGGCGCTTCCTTCGCGGTGCTGCTCGGCCTCACGCCCCTCGACCCCGACTACGACACCACGCTGGCGCTGATCGGCATCAACCTCGCCTTCATCCTGCTTCTGGTCGCGCTGATCTCGCGCGAGGTCCACCGCATCGTCATGGCCCGGCGGCGCGGCAAGGCGGCGTCGCGGCTCCACGTGCGCATCGTGGCGCTGTTCTCGCTGGTGGCGGCGATCCCGGCGCTGATGGTCGCCGTCATCGCCTCGGTCACGCTCGACATCGGCCTCGACCGCTGGTTCGAGATCCGCACCAAGGTCATCATCAACTCGTCGCTGTCGATCGCGGAAGCCTACGTCAACGAGAACGCCCGCAACCTGCAGGACACGACGCTGTCGATGGCCTACGACCTCGACGCCAACCGCACGCTCTACGGCCTCGACCGCACCGGCTTCCGCACCCGCATGAGCCAGCACGTCACCGGCCGCGGCCTCGACCACGCCGCGCTGATCCGCGCCGACGGCTCGTTCATCATGCAGGCCGAGACGCAGGCCGACTTTCCGATGCCCGCCCCGCCCATCGAGGCCGTGCGCACGGCCGGCGACGGCCTGCCGGTGCTGATCGAGCCGCGCGTGCGCAACATCATCGGCGCCATCGTCAAGCTGCACGAGATCGATGACGCCTATCTCTACACCATCCGCTCGGTCGATCCCGAGGTCATCAAGGCGCGCCAGATCGTGCGCGCCAACACCGAGGAGTACCGCGCGCTCGAAAGCAACCGGCTGACCACGCAGGTCGCCTTCGCGCTCGCCTATCTCGGCGTGACGCTGATCGTGGTGCTGTCGGCGATCTGGACCGGCATCGCGCTCGCCGACCGGCTGGTGCGGCCGATCCGCCAGCTGATCGGCGCGGCCGACGAGGTCGCGACCGGCAATCTCGAGGTCGCCGTGCCGGTGCGCGCCTCCGACGGCGACGTCGGCTCGCTCGGCGACACCTTCAACAAGATGATCCTTCAGCTGAAGTCGCAGCGCAACGAGCTGCTCGGCGCCAAGGACCTGATCGACGAGCGCCGCCGCTTCTCCGAGGCCGTGCTTGCCGGCGTCACCGCCGGCGTCATCGGCGTCGACCGCGACGGCGTCATCTCCATCGTCAACCGCTCGGCCGAGCGGATGCTGTCGATCCGCTCCGAAGCCGCGCTCGGCCGCCGGCTTTCCGAGATGCTGCCGCATATCGGCCGCGTCTTCGAGATCGCGCGCGGATCCGGCCGCGCCGCCCATCGCGAGCAGGTCACCTTCTTCCGCGGCGGCTCGGAGCGCACCTTCGACGTGCAGGTGACGCTGGAGGAAGGCGGCGGGTCGGACGGCGCGGCCTCCTACGTCGTCACGGTGGACGACATCACCGACCTCGTCGCGGCGCAGCGCTCCTCGGCCTGGGCGGACGTGGCGCGGCGCATCGCCCACGAGATCAAGAACCCGCTGACCCCGATCCAGCTTTCGGCCGAGCGCATCCGCCGCCGCTTCGGCGCCGCCATCACCGAGGACCGCGAGGTCTTCGACCAGTGCACGCAGACCATCATCCGCCAGGTCGGCGACATCGGCCGCATGGTCGACGAGTTCTCCGCCTTCGCGCGCATGCCCAAGCCCGACATGCAGACGATCGACCTGCGCGAGCCGCTGCGCGAGGCCTCGTTCCTGGTCGAGGTCAGCCGCGCCGACATCGCGTTTGCGCGCGATTTCGGCGCAGAGCCGCTCACCGGCACCTTCGACGCCCGACTCTTGTCGCAGGCGTTCGGCAACCTCATCAAGAACGCGGCCGAGGCCATCGAGGCGGCCGAGCGCGAGAGCGGCGAGAAGGGCGCGATCCTGATCCGCGCCGGGCGTGCCGGGCGCGACATCGTCGTCGACGTGATCGACAACGGCAAGGGCCTGCCGCGCGAGAACAGGCAGCGGCTGCTCGAGCCCTACACGACGACCCGCGAGAAGGGCACCGGGCTCGGGCTTGCGATCGTCAAGAAGATCGTCGAGGACCATGGCGGCCGGCTGGAGCTGCACGACGCGCCGGCCGATTTCCACGGCGGGCGGGGGGCCATGATCCGCATCGTGCTGCCGGGCGCAAGGCCCGGCGGCGCGGGCCAGGGCAAGACTGAGAAGGCAGAAAATGGCGTCTGACATTCTGATCGTTGACGACGAGGAGGACATCCGCGAGCTGGTGGCCGGCATTCTCGACGACGAGGGCCACGAGACCCGCACCGCCCACGATGCCGACAGCGCGCTGGCGGCGATCTCCGAGCGCGTGCCGCGTCTCGTCTTCCTCGACATCTGGCTCCAGGGCTCCCGCCTCGACGGGCTGGCGCTGCTCGACGAGATCAAGACGCTGCACCCGGGCCTGCCCGTCGTCATGATCTCCGGCCACGGCACCATCGAGACGGCGGTCTCCGCCATCCGCCGCGGCGCCTACGACTTCATCGAGAAGCCGTTCAAGGCCGACCGGCTGATCCTGATCGCCGAGCGCGCGCTGGAGACCTCCAAGCTGCGCCGCGAGCTGTCGGACCTGAAGAAGCGCAGCGGCGTCACCTTCGACCTGATCGGCAACTCGCCGGCCATGAACCAGCTTCGCCAGACCATCGAGCGCGTGGCGCCCACCAACAGCCGCATCATGATGATCGGTCCGTCCGGCTCCGGCAAGGAGCTGGCCGCGCGCGCCATCCATGCGCTGTCGGCGCGCCGCAACGCGCCCTTCGTCACCGTCAGCGCCGCCTCGATCACGCCCGAGCGCATGGAGATCGAGCTGTTCGGCACCGAGGGCAACGGCGGCGAGCGCAAGGTCGGCGCGCTGGAGGAGGCCCATCGCGGCATCCTCTACATCGACGAGGTAGCCGACATGCCGCGCGAGACGCAGGGCAAGATCCTGCGCGTGCTGGTCGACCAGCAGTTCGAGCGCGTCGGCGGCTCGCGCCGCGTCAAGGTCGACGTGCGCATCATCTCGTCCACGGCGCAGAACATCGAGACGCTGATCCGCCAGGGCCGCTTCCGCGAGGACCTCTACCACCGGCTGGCGGTCGTGCCCGTCGTCGTGCCGGGCCTGTCGGAGCGGCGCGAGGACATCCCCTATCTGGTCGACCACTTCATGCGCCAGATCGCGACCCAGGCCGGCATCCGCATGCGCCGCATCGGCGACGACGCGCTCGCCGTGCTCCAGGCCCACAACTGGCCGGGCAACGTGCGGCAGTTGAAGAACAACATCGAGCGGCTGATGATCCTGGCGCGGGGAGACGACGTGGATACTCCGATCACCGCCGACCTGCTGCCGCAGGAGATCGGCGACGTGATGCCGCGCGCGCCGAACCAGTCGGACCAGCACATCATGGCGCTGCCGCTGCGCGAGGCGCGCGAGCTGTTCGAGAAGGAATATCTGCTTGCCCAGATCAACCGCTTCGGCGGCAACATCTCGCGCACGGCCGAGTTCATCGGCATGGAGCGCTCCGCGCTCCATCGCAAGCTGAAATCCCTCGGGGTCTAGAGCAATTCCAGGAAAAGTGTGAAGCGGTTTTCCGTCCGGAATTGCGGAAAGAATAAAGGAACGGGCCATGCGCGTCATCATCTGCGGGGCCGGGCAGGTCGGCTACGGCATCGCCGAGAAGCTCGCCTCGGAGAAGAACGACGTCTGCGTCATCGACGTGTCGCCGGACCTCATCCGCAACGTGCGCGACACGCTCGACGTGCGCGGCTTCGTCGGCCACGGCTCCCACCCCGACGTGCTGGAGGCGGCGGGCGCCGAGCAGGCCGACATGATCATCGCGGTGACGCTGCACGACGAGGTCAACATGGTCGCCTGCCAGGTGGCGCACTCGCTGTTCAGCGTGCCGACCAGGATCGCGCGCATCCGCTCGCAGTCCTACCTGCGCGCCGACTACATGGACCTGTTCTCGCGCGACCACATGCCCATCGACGTCATCATCTCGCCCGAGCTGGAGGTCGGCGAGATGGTGCTCAAGCGCATCGCCATGCCGGGTGCGGCCGACATCGTCGCCTTCGGCGACGGCAGGATCGCCATGGTCGCCATCGAGTGCATGGAGGAGTGCCCGATCGTCGACACGCCGCTCAACCAGCTGACCGAGCTGTTCCCGGACCTGAACGCCACCGTGGTCGGCGTGTCGCGGGGCGGGCGGCTGTTCGTGCCGCGCTCGGCCGACCAGTTGCTGGCCGGCGACCTCGCCTATGTGGTGGCGGCCAGGGACCATGTGCGGCGCACGCTCGGCCTGTTCGGCCACGACGAGCAGGAGGCCACCCGCATCGTCATCGCCGGCGGCGGCAATATCGGCCTCTACGTCGCGCGCACCATCGAGAACCGCAAGGGCCGCACGCGCGTCAAGATCATCGAGGCGGGACCGGAACGCGCCGTCGCGGCCGCCGACGAGCTCAACCGGACCGTCGTGCTCCAGGGCAGCGCGCTCGACCAGAAGCTGCTGCTCGAGGCCGGCGTGGACGAGGCCGACCTGATGATCGCGCTGACCAACGACGACCAGGTCAACATCCTGTCCGGCGTCATGGCCAAGCGGCTCGGCTGCAAGGCCAACATGGCGCTGCTCAACAACCCCGCCTATCACGACTTCACCGACATGCTCGGCATCGACGCCTTCGTGAATCCGCGCGCGGTGACGATCTCGCGCATCCTCCAGCACGTGCGGCGCGGGCGCATCCGCGCCGTCCACTCCGTGCAGCAGGGCGCGGCCGAGGTGATCGAGGCCGAGGCGCTGGAGACCTCGCCGCTGGTCGGCCAGCCGCTGCGCGAGCTGGAGCTGCCCGAGGGCATGCGCTTCGGCGCGATCCTGCGGGGCGGGGCGGTCCTGAAGCCCAGCGGCTCGCTCGCCATCAGGCCGAAGGACCGGGTGGTGATCTTCGCCAAGCCCGACGTGGTGCGCCAGGTCGAGCAGATGTTCAGGGTCAGCCTCGAATTCTTTTGACTTTCCCTTGACGCGCCGCCATGCCGCCTGCATGCGCGGATCGCGCCGCCGCACCAACGAGAGGGAACCATGCCGCGCATCGCCTATGTCAACGGGCGCTACCTGCCGCACGCGCGCGCAGGCGTGCATATCGAGGATCGCGGCTACCAGTTCGCCGACGGCGTCTACGAGGTCTGCGAGATCGCCCGCGGCAACATCGTCGACATGACGCGCCATCTCGACCGGCTCGACCGCTCGCTGTCGGAGCTGCGCATCGCCTGGCCGATGACGCGCCCGGCGCTGCAACGGGTGATCGCCGAGGTGGTGCGCCGCAACCGCGTGGCCGACGGGCTGGTCTATCTGCAAGTCACGCGCGGCGCGGCACCCCGCGATCACGTCTTCCCGCCCGCCGGCACGCGCCCCTCGCTGGTGGTCACGGCCAAGCGCACCGACAGGGCGCTTCTGGAGCGGCGCGCGGCCGAGGGCGTCAGGGTCGTCACCGTGCCGGAAAACCGCTGGGCGCGCGTCGACATCAAGACCATCGGCCTGCTGCCCAACGTGCTCGCCCGCCAGCAGGCGAAGGAGGCCGGCGCGGCCGAGGCATGGTTCGTCGACGCGCAAGGCATGGTCACCGAAGGCGCGGCGACCAACGCCTGGATCGTCACGCGCGACCGGCGCCTCGTCACCCGCCCGGCCGAGTTCGGCATCCTGCGCGGCGTCACCCGCGCCACCGCCATGGACGTGGCGCAAAGGCTCGGCCTTGCCGTCGAGGAGCGCGGCTTCACGGTCGATGAGGCCATGGCCGCAAGCGAGGCCTTCATCTCGGCCGCCACCACCGTGGTCACGCCCGTTGTCGCCATCGACGGCCGCGCGATCGGCGACGGGCGGCCCGGCGAAGTCGCCCTTTCCCTGCGGCGGGCGTTTTTTGACGTTGCGGAAAAGACGCCGGCCTGATAACCGCGACCATGTACGGGCCGGGCGACTCGTGCGCCTGCGTCAGGCGGGCGCATCGCCTGCGCTTGACAGGGCAGGGCCAAATAGGCGCTATTAACCGCACACCGTTGGGATCGGCGAAAGACAAGAAAAATGGCGGAACGGACGCAAAACCTGCAGGACGTGTTCCTGAACTCGGTTCGCAAGAGCAAGAACCCGCTGACGATCTTCCTCGTCAACGGCGTCAAGCTCACCGGCGTCGTGACGTCGTTCGACAATTTCTGCGTGCTCCTGCGTCGCGACGGCCACTCGCAGCTCGTCTACAAGCACGCGATCTCCACCATCATGCCGAGCCAGCCGGTCCAGCTTTTCGACGCCGACGACAAGGACGCCTAGTTGGGGACGCCTGATTGACCCGATCCACGCGGGCAGGGGACGCTTCGCGCCGCTCCGAACGGGCGGAGGCGGAAGCCGCGCCCGCTAACGGCGGCACGACGGCGCGCGCGGCAATCGTCGTGCCGGTGCTGACGCGCCAGCCGCGCGCCGGCGCCGACGATGCGCGCCCGCGCATGACGCGCTCGCCGCAGGCAAGGCTCGACGAGGCCGTCGGCCTCGCCTCGGCCATCGACCTCGATGCCGTCCATGCCGAGATCGTCACGGTGGCCGATCCGCGCCCGGCCACGCTTCTGGGCACCGGCAAGCTCGACGAGCTGGCGGCCATCGTCAGGGAGCGCGAGGTCGAGCTGGTCTTCGTCGACCATCCGCTGACGCCGGTTCAGCAGCGCAACCTCGAAAAGGCGCTTTCCGCCAAGGTGCTCGACCGCACCGGCATCATCCTGGAAATCTTCGGCCGCCGCGCCCGCACCCGCGAGGGCGCGCTCCAGGTCGAGCTGGCGCATCTGGAGTACCAGCGCGGCCGCCTGGTCAGGAGCTGGACCCACCTCGAGCGCCAGCGCGGCGGCGCGGGCTTCCTCGGCGGCCCCGGCGAAACCCAGATCGAGGCCGACCGGCGCATCCTCCAGGACAAGATCGTCCGGCTGAAGCGCGAGCTGGAGACGGTGCGGCGCACGCGCGACCTGCACCGCGCCAAGCGCCGCAAGGTGCCGTATCCCATCGTCGCCATCGTCGGCTACACCAATGCCGGCAAGTCCACGCTGTTCAACCGCATGACAGGCGCGGGCGTGCTGGCGCAGGACATGCTGTTCGCCACGCTAGACCCGACGCTGCGGCGCGTGCGCCTGCCGCACGGCACCGTCGTCATCCTGTCCGACACCGTCGGCTTCATCTCCGACCTGCCCACCCATCTCGTCGCCGCCTTCCGCGCCACGCTGGAGGAGGTGGTGGAGGCCGATCTCGTCATCCACCTGCGCGACATCTCCGACCCCGACACCGCGGCGCAGGCCGACGACGTGGCGCAGATCCTGCGCGACCTCGGCGTCGACGCGCATGACGAGCGCCGCGTGATCGAGGTGTGGAACAAGGCCGACCTCATCGACGCCGCCGACCGCGACAGGCTGCTGGGCTCGGGAACGCAGCCCCCGGTGGCGATCTCGGCCGCGACCGGCGAGGGCGTGGACCGGCTGGCGGCGCTGGTCGAGGAGCGCATCGCCGGCAGCCTCTCCACGGTCACGGTGCGGCTGCCGCCCGAGCAGGCCGGCGAGGTCGACTGGCTCTATCGCAACGGCGAGGTTCTGGCGCGCAGGGACCGCAACGACGGCGGCATCGACCTGAGCGTGCGCGTGACAGAGGCGGTGCGGCGCGAGATCGGCTCGCGCTTCATGAAGGCGGCGCAATAGCACGGCAGCGCCCGCGCCGTCCTTGCCGCGCTATTCCGCCGCCTTGGCCTGCTGCCACAACGCCTCCATCTCGTCGAGCGTGGCGCTGCCGAGCGCGCGGCCTTGCTGCTTCAGCGCGGCCTCGACGAAGTGGAAGCGGCGGCGGAACTTGTCGTTGGTCCGCCGCAGCGCATCCTCGGCGTCGAGCCTGAGGTGGCGGCCGAAATTGACCAGCGCGAACAAGACGTCGCCGAACTCGCCGGCGACCTCGTCGGTGTCGCCGTGGTCGAGCGCCTGCCGCAACTCGGCGATCTCCTCCTCGATCTTGTCGAGGATGGGCCGGGCCTCCTTCCAGTCGAAGCCGACGCGCGCCGCCTTCTCCTGAAGCTTCAGCGCCCGCGTCAGCGCCGGATGCGCCAGCGGCACGCCGTCGAGAAAGCCCGCGCCGTGGTCTTCCGCGTCGAGCCCGCGCGCGAGGCGGGCCGCGCGCCGCTCGGCCTTCTCCTCAGCCTTCATCTTCTCCCACATGCCTTTTGCCATGCCTGCCGAGCGCGCCGCCTCGTCTCCGAAGACATGCGGGTGGCGGCGGATCATCTTCCTCGTGACCGCCTCGACCACGTCGGGGAAGGCGAAGCTGCCTTCCTCCTCGGCCATGCGGGCGTGGTAGACGACCTGGAGCAGCAGGTCGCCAAGCTCCTCGCGCAAATCGTCCCGGTCGCCGCGCTGGATGGCGTCGGCCACCTCATAGGCTTCCTCGATCGTGTAGGGCGCGATGGTGGAGAAATCCTGCTCCACGTCCCACGGGCAGCCGGTGTCGGGATCGCGCAGCGCGGCCATGATCTCGATCAGGCGCGAAATATCCTTGGATGGCGTCATGGATAAAAAAACCTCTCGGGGCAGGCCCCGAGAGGTAGAACGCGGCAGGGAGGATGTCTACTCGTCTCAGAAGAAGGCCTGGATGCCCGTCTGCGCCCGGCCGAGGATCAGCGCATGCACGTCGTGCGTGCCCTCGTAGGTGTTGACGGTCTCCAGGTTCTGCGCGTGGCGCATCACGTGGTACTCGACCTGGATGCCGTTGCCGCCGTGCATGTCGCGGGCCTGGCGGGCGATGTCGAGCGCCTTGCCGCAATTGTTGCGCTTGACGATGGAGATCATCTCGGGCGCGAACTTGCCCTCGTCCATCAGCCGGCCGACGCGAAGCGAGCCCTGGAGGCCGAGCGCGATCTCGGTCTGCATGTCGGCGAGCTTCTTCTGGTAGAGCTGCGTGGCGGCCAGCGGCTTGCCGAACTGCTTGCGGTCGAGCCCGTACTGGCGGGCGCGGAACCAGCAATCCTCGGCCGCGCCCATCGCGCCCCAGGAAATGCCGTAGCGGGCGCGGTTGAGACAGCCGAACGGACCCTTCAGCCCCGACACGTTCGGCAAGAGCGCGTCCTCGCCGACCTCGACGCCGTCGAGCACGATCTCGCCGGTGATCGAGGCGCGCAGGCTGAGCTTGCCGCCGATCTTGGGCGCGGAAAGCCCCTTCATGCCCTTTTCGAGGACGAAGCCCTTGATCTGGTTGTCATGGGCCTCCGACTTCGCCCACACCACGAACACGTCGGCGATGGGGGCGTTGGAGATCCACATCTTGGAGCCGGTCAGGCGATAGCCGCCGTCGATCTTCTGCGCGCGGGTCTTCATGCCGCCGGGGTCGGAGCCGGCATCCGGCTCGGTCAGGCCGAAGCAGCCGATGAACTCGCCGGAGGCGAGCTTCGGCAGGTACTTCATGCGCTGCTCCTCGCTGCCGTAGGCGAAGATCGGGTGCATGACCAGCGACGACTGCACGCTCATCATCGAGCGGTAGCCGGAATCGATGCGCTCGACCTCGCGCGCGACCAGCCCGTAGGAGACGTAGCCGGCGCCTGCGCCGCCATACTGTTCCGGCACGGTGACGCCGAGAAGGCCGGCCGCGCCCATCTCGCGGAAGATGCCGGGATCGGTCTTCTCGTCGAGATAGGCTTCCTGCACGCGCGGGGCGAGCTTCTCGGCCGCGAAGGCGGCGGCCGAATCGCGGATCAGCCGCTCGTCCTCGGTGAGCTGGTCGTCGAACAGGAACGGGTCGTTCCACGAAAACGGCTTCATGCCTGCGTCGGCTCCGGCGGCCATGGGTTCCTCCATCGTTCGGGACAACCGGCCACCTAGCATGGCGAGGGGCGGGCTTCCAGCGAGCAATAATCGCATGGTAATGAGAATTGCTCATGATATGGTTGGCATCATGCGTTACGCTTATATCCCCACGATCAGCGAGCTCCACGCCTTCTGCGCCTGCGCGCGCGCCGGCTCGGCGACGCGGGCGGCGAGCGAGCTGCACCTGACGCAGAGCGCCGTCAGCCGCGCGCTGGGCACCCTGGAGGACCGGCTCGGCGTGCGGCTGTTCCACCGGGTCAAGCAGCGGCTGGTGCTGTCGGAGGCCGGCCGCGCCTTCCGCCGCGAGGCCGACCGCATCCTCGCCGATCTCGGCCAGGCGTCGATGACGGTGATGGCCTTCGGCGGCCACACCAAGGTGGTGCGGCTCGCGGTGCTGCCGACCTTCGCCAAGATATGGCTGGCGCCGCGGCTGAAGGCGTTCCGCGCGCTCGTCCCGGACGTGACCTTCGACATCGTGTCGCGGCTGGAGCCGGTCGATTTCGACGCCGACCCGTTCGACGCCGCCATCCAGCGGAGCGACATGCGGCCGGCCAATGCCGAGCTGACGCCGCTGATGGAGGAGCGGCTGGTCGTGGTCGCAGCCCCCGGGCTTCTGGCCGGCAGGCAGGCGCTGGGCGACGAGGAGCTGGCGCGGCTGCCGCTCCTTCAGCAGACGACGCGGCCGACGCTCTGGCTCGACTGGTTCCGCGACGCCGGTCTCGACGCGCGCTCGGTGCTGCGCGGCGACCGCTTCGAGCATTTTGACATGGTCATCGTCGCGGCCGCGTCCGGCCTCGGCATCGCGCTGGTGCCGGAAATGTTCGCCGAGGTCGAGATCGCCGCCGGCCGGCTGGTCCGCGCCTCGGCGCGGCAGCTCGTCGTCGCCGAGCCCTATTCGCTGATCTATCCGCCGCGCAGCCTGGAGATCGACGGCTTCGCCGCCTTCCGCGACTGGCTCGCCGGGTCTGGGCAGGAGGGGATGGCGAGAGCAACGTCATCCTGACGGATGCGCAGTGTTGCTCTATCCTTTTGTTTGCGCATCGGATTTATCCGAAAAGTGCATAAACTTTTCGGTCCAGCGCCCTAACCCGGCCTGAGCCAGCCGTCGGCGAACGCGACGCGGCCGACGCCGGCGAAGCGGCGCAGCCGCTCCAGCTCCGCCTCCAGCTTGGCCGTCAGCATCTTCGACGGCCGCACGCCCGGCTCCAGCCAGAAGGCGCGCACGGCGAGCGCGTCGCGCTCACGCTCGGCCTTGACGTCGATGCGCCCGACCGTGGCGTCGCCGCGCAGCACCGGGTAGACGTAGTAGCCGTAGCGGCGCTTGGCCTCCGGCACGAAGATCTCGATGCGGTAGGAGAAGCCGAACAGCCGCTCGGCCCGCGCCCGGTCGCGCATCAGCGGGTCGAAGGGGCTGAGGATGCGCACCCGGTCGGGCGGCTCCGGCGCGTCGCGCGCCGCCTCCACGGCGCCGGGCAGCGCGAGCGAGGCGCGCGGCTTGCCGTCATCCACCGTCTCGACTCGGACCGGCACCAGCGCGTCGCGATTGGCGGCGATCCATGCGTCCACCTCGGCCGGCGTCAGCAGCGCCCAGAACGCCGCGATCTCGCCGCGCGTGGCGAAGCCCAGCCGCTTCAGCGCCTCGCGGCAGGCCCAGTCGACGAAAGCGTCGCGGTCGACCTCGACCTCGCGGTGGACCTGCGGAATCACCCTCTCCGTCAGGTCGTAGACCTTCTGGAAGCCCTCGCGCCGCGTGATCGAAAGCTCGCCGGTGCGCCACAGATATTCCAGCGCCGCCTTGGACGGGTGCCAGGCCCACCAGCCGCCGCCCGGCTTGTCGCCCTCGAAGTCGCGCGCCATCACCGGCCCGTCGCGGGCGATGCGGTCGAGCACCCGGTCGATGTCGTCGTCGAAATGCTCGGCCCCGAAATGCGCCTTCCAGCGCTCGCGCAGCCGCGCCTTCTCGCGCGCGAAGCGGTGGCGCCAGTAGGGGAAGAAGGCGCTCGGGATGATCGAGGCGTCGTGCGTCCAGTTCTCGAACAGGCTCCTGTCCTTCTCCACAAGCGCCGAAAGGTCGGCCCGGCGATAGCCGGCCCCGCGCGAGAACAGGATGTGATGGTGGGCGCGCTCCAGCACGTTGACGCTGTCGACCTGCACGAAGCCGAGGCCGTCGATGGCGCGTGCAAGCTCCCGCCGGCGCATCGGCCCGGCGCGCCCGTCGAGGCCGGTCAGCGCCATCAGGTGTCGGCGGGCTTGGCGGTTGGGAATCGTCGTCGTCATGGTTGCCAAGCCTATGCGACGTTCCCGTTATGTCCACCCGAAATCCGCTCAGCGCCCGCTGAACCGGGCAGGGCGCCTTTCGCGGAAGGCGGCGCGCCCTTCCGCATAGTCGTCGCTCTCGAAGGTGGCGTCGCCGAGCGCCGCCGCCTTTCCGGCATCGGCGGCCAGCCCGCTCAGAACCGCGCGGATCGACGCCTTGGAGGCGCGCACCGAAAGCGGCGCGTTGGCCGCGATGCCGGCAGCCAGCGCGGCGACGCGGCCGTCGAGCGCGTCGGGCGCGACCACCTCGAGCAGGAAGCCCGCCTCGCGCGCCGCCGCCGCGTCGAGCCGCGCGGCCGAGTAGGTCAGGTACTTCGCCGTCTGCGCGCCGAGCGCGTGGACGATGTCGGCCATGGCGTCGACGGGATAGGCGAGGCCGAGCTTGGCCGCCGGCACGCTGAAGGTGGCGTCGCTGGCGGCGATCCTGATGTCGCAGGCCGCCGCCATGCCGAAGCCGCCGCCGAAGCATATGCCCGAGATCGCCGCGACGGTCGGCACCGGGCAGTCGCGGATGGCGGCGAAGGCGGCCGAGTTCTCCGATTCGTAGAGGCGCGCGCTCGCGGCATCGCCGCGCACGGTCTCGAACTCGCCGATGTCGGCGCCGGCGCAGAAATCGCCGCCCGCGCCGCAAAGCACGACGACGCGCACGCCGCCGTCGGCGGCGAAGGCATGAAAGAGCCGCGCCATCTCGCGCCACATCGCCTGCGTCATGGCGTTCTTGCGCGCCGGCCGGTCGATGACGATCCTCGCCACGCCGTCGCCGGCCTGCGTCCTCAGGAAACCCGTTTGCCCGTTGTCGCTCATTTGCGCTGCATCGATCCTGTTGAAGCGGCGTTGAAGAAAATGCGGTTTGGTTGACCCCGGATTTGGATTATGGTTCCGCCCTTGCCGAAGCAAGGCATTCGAGAAGGAAAAAACCCGATGAGCGGCGCAAGCGCAGCCAGGCAGAACTCCGTCAAGCCGGTCGACCCGATCTGGAGCGCGGTGCGGCGCGAGGCCGCCGAGGCGGTCGAGCGCGACCCGCTGCTGGCCGCCTTCCTCTATGCCACGGTGCTCAACCACGACCGGCTCGAGGACGCCGTCATCCATCGCCTCGCCGAACGGCTCGACCATCCCGACCTCGGCGCCGACCTGATCCGCCAGACCTACCAGGCGATGCTGCGCGACGGGCAGGACTGGGGCGTGACGGTGCGCGTCGACATCCAGGCCTATTACGACCGCGACCCGGCCTGCGACCGCTTCCTGATGCCGATCCTCTATTTCAAGGGCTTCCACGCCATCCAGACCCACCGGCTGGCGCACTGGCTGTGGCGGCAGGGGCGCAGGGACTTCGCGCTCTACCTGCAAAGCCGCTCCTCGGCCGTGTTCCAGACCGACATCCACCCCGCGGCGCGGATGGGCAAGGGCATCTTCATCGACCACGCCACCGGCCTCGTCATCGGCGAGACGGCGGTGGTGGGCGACAACGTCTCGCTGCTGCACGGGGTGACGCTGGGCGGCACCGGCAAGGCCTCGGGCGACCGCCACCCCAAGATCGGCAACGGCGTGCTGATCGGCGCGGGCGCCACCATCCTGGGCAACATCACCGTCGGCTCGTGCTCGCGCGTGGCCGCCGGCTCCGTGCTGCTCGCCTCCGTGCCCAACAACCGCACGGTGGCGGGCGTGCCGGCCCGCATCGTCGGCGAGACCGGCTGCGACGAGCCCTCGCGGGCGATGGACCAGCTCCTCAGCGGCGAGAGCTGAGGCGTCCTCCTTCTCCTGTGCACCGGCCTTGAAAGACGGCGCGCGCACTTTACATGCCCATGCCGGGCATGCCAGATGCCGGTCCGATCACACAGCCGCCCGGAGAGCAGGTTTGAAACCCGAAGAGATCAGGAAGCTCGACGCCTATTTCAAGCGCACGTTCCAGAACCCGCAGCTTCAGGTCAAGGCGCGGCCCCGCAAGGAGGATTCGTGCGAGCTCTACCTCGGCGAGGAGTTCCTCGGCATCATCTTCAAGGACGATGACGACGGCGAGCTGTCGTACAATTTCTCGATGGCGATCCTCGACGTCGATCTCGACTGACCGTCAGGGCGCGGCGTCCGCCTTCAGGAAGCCGGCCGCCGCCTCCCGCACCTTCGCCTCGATCTCGCGCCATTGCCCGGCAAGCCTCGCCGGCACGCGGTAGACGAGGCTGAGCCCGCGCCCGACATGGATGTCGCGCTCGCAAGGCGCAAGCGATTCGCGCGCGGCGGCCCCCGCGAGGCAGCGCATCACGAACGGCTCGCCGCCGTCCGTCCGCGCGACCGCCAGCACCTCGTCGACATAGCCGGAGTTCTCCGGGAAGCGGTGGACGACGAGCCCGCCCGGGCCCGGGCGTCCCGGTTCCTCGATCACCTCGCGGTAGATCGGCTCGAAGCGGCCGCTCATGTCGCGCGACATCATGCGCGGCTCGAACGACAGGAACAGGATCGAGCGGTCTCCGTCGGCGTGGTTGAAGGCGTCGCGGGCGGCGTGGCTGTAGCCGTCCATCTGCGGCCAGCGCAGATACAGGTCGAGCCGCCCGGCGGCGCCGTCGCGCCGCGCCGCATCGAAGCGGATCATGTTGGCGGGCACATCGAGCACATCGTTGCCGATGACGATCTCGCGCAGGCTGGTGTCGTCGCTGTGGCCGGCCATGACGATGGCGCGGCCGGCCCACTTGCCGGCAAGGCTGATGCCGGCCGAAAGCAGCGCCAGCGCCGCGAGCGCCATGAAGGTGCGCATCACGAAGCGCGAGCGCAGCGCCGCCGGCGCGGCATCCCCGCCGGTGTCGCCGCCCGTGGTGTGGTGGACCGCCCGCATCGCGCCTGCCTGCACGCCTCGATCTCCCTGCTATCGCTCCGACATTGTCGCGACATGGTAAACGCGGCGTAAATGTCGCGCCTGCGGCGGCCGCGCCCTTGCGTTTTGTCACACGGCCCTTCTAAGGAAAGGTCAGGCGCGATCGAACAGGAGGTGTCGCCATGCCGGTTTATTCGCTCGACGGGGTCGCGCCGCAGCTCGACGGCGAGGACACGATCTGGATCGCCCCCGACGCCCAGGTGATGGGCCGGGTCTCGCTCGGCCGCGAGGTCGGCATCTGGTTCGGCGCGGTGCTGCGCGGCGACAACGAGACCATCGCCATCGGCGCGCGCTCCAACGTGCAGGAGCTGACCGTCATGCACACCGATCCCGGCTTCGCGCTGACGGTGGGCGAGGGCTGCACCATCGGCCACCGCGCCATCCTCCACGGCTGCACCATCGGCGACAACACGCTGATCGGCATGGGCGCCATCGTGCTCAACGGCGCGCGGATCGGCAACAACTGCCTCGTGGGCGCGGGCGCGCTCGTCACCGAGGGCAAGCAGTTCCCGGACAACTCGCTGATCGTCGGCTCGCCGGCGAAGGTGGTGCGCGAGCTCGACGCCGCGGCGGTCGCGCGGCTGCGGGTCTCGGCCCAGCACTACGTCGCCAATGCGAAGCGCTTCAAGGCGGGTCTCGCCGCCACCTGAACGACGCGACGGCGGCGCAACCGCCGCCGCCCGCGCGCGTTCTGCAACAGGCGGGGCGCTTGCGCGAATCGCCCTATCTTCAACGGCAGGACCGGCCGCACCCTCGGCCTGATGCGACGAACCGGCACGGGAGGCGATCTTGGACGAACCGCATGACCGACCGCCGGAAGCCGACGCGCCCCGCGCTGACGCGGGCCACGCCGAAGCGGGCCATGCCGAGGCCGCCGACGCCTCGATCTACGACGAGCACGGCGTCGTGCGCCCGTCCTTCCTCGCCCATATCGGCGCGGCGATCGCCGACCGCGACACGCTGACGCTGCGCCGCGACGTCGGCGCGCTGCACGAATCGGAGGTCGGCGACCTGCTCGAGGCGCTGCTTCCCGAGCAGCGCCACGCGCTCGTCGAGCTGATGGGCAAGGACTTCGACTTCTCGGCGCTGACCGAGGTGGACGAGGCGATCCGCCTCGACATCGTCGAGGCGCTGCCCGACGACCAGATCGCCCAGGCCGTGCAGGAGCTCGACTCGGACGATGCGGTCTACATCCTGGAAGACCTCGACGACGAGGACCGCGAGGCGATCCTCGCCAGGCTGCCCTTCACCGAGCGCATCCGGCTGCGCCGCGCCCTCGACTACCCGGACGAGAGCGCCGGCCGGCGCATGCAGACCGAGTTCGTCGCCGTGCCGCCGTTCTGGACCGTGGGTCAGACCATCGACTACATGCGCGAGGACGTGAACCTGCCGGACAAGTTCTCGCAGATCTTCGTCATCGACCCGACCTTCCGGCTGCTCGGCGCCGTCGACCTCGACCGCATCCTGCGCACCGGGCGCACGGTCAAGGTCGAGGAGATCATGCACGAGACGCGCCACGCGATCCCCGCCACCATGGACCAGGAGGAGGCCGCGCACGAGTTCGAGCAGTACGACCTCCTGTCGGCCGCCGTGGTCGACGAGAACGACCGCCTCGTGGGCGTCCTGACCATCGACGACGTGGTCGACGTCATCCAGCAGGAGGCGGAGGAGGACCTGATGCGCCTCGGCGGCGTCGGCGACGAGGAGCTGTCCGACACCGTGCTCGCCGCCTCGCGCTCGCGCGTGCCGTGGCTGATGGTCAACCTCGTCATGGCGTTCCTGGCCGCGTCCGTCATCGGCCTGTTCGACGCCACCATCCAGGAGATCGTGGCGCTGGCGATCCTGATGCCCATCGTCGCCGGCATGGGCGGCAACGCCGCCTCGCAGACCATGACGGTGACGGTGCGCGCGCTCGCCACCAAGGATCTCGACATCTACAATGCCGGGCGCATCATCCGCCGCGAGATCGGCGTCGGCCTGCTGAACGGGGCGATCTTCGCCACGCTGATCGGCATCGTCGCCGGCTTCTGGTTCGACGATCCCAATCTCGGCGGCATCATCGCCGCGGCCATGGTCATCAACATGTTCGTGGCCGCGCTGGCCGGCATCCTGATCCCGCTGCTGCTCGACCGCTTCGGCGCCGACCCGGCGGTGGCGTCCTCCGTCTTCGTCACCACGGTGACCGACGTGGTCGGCTTCTTCGCCTTCCTCGGTCTCGCCACATGGTGGTTCGGCCTGCTGTAGCCGGCGCGGCCCCGCGGCGCCCGCCCATGCAACCGCGCGGCGAGGGGGCGGCCGCCATCTTGGCTGGGTACTTGCGGTTTCACGAATTGACTTTTACGTAAATGCCGTGCCTAATCCCTTGGGATTCATGACGGGATGCCGCGATGCGGGAATATTACACCATCACCGAGCTCACCCGCGAGTTCGACATCTCGACGCGCACGCTGCGCTTTTACGAGGACGAGGGCCTGATCGCGCCGGTGCGACGCGGGCGCACGCGCCTGTTCCGCCCGTCGGACCGCCACCTCGTCAAGCAGATCATGCGCGGCAAGCGCCTCGGCTTCTCGATCAACGAGATCCGCGAGATCATCCAGATGTACAAGGAGCCGCCGGGCGAGGTGGGTCAGCTCAAGCTGATGATCAAGCGGATCGAGGAGAAGCGCGGCGACCTGCGCCAGAAGCGCCGCGATCTGGAGGAGACGCTGGCCGAGCTCGACAATGCCGAGGAAGCCTGCGTCGAGCGGCTGGCGGAGCTGGGCGTCAACACCTGAGCGGAAAGGGCGGCCGCCTCAGATCCAGCGGCGCACCTTCTTCATGTAGTCGCGGTACTTCTTGCCGAATCGCGCCTCGAGGTGCCGCTCCTCGCGCTCGATGGCGAGCCTGGTCGTGAGAAACGCGGCAAGCGGCGCGAGCAGGATGAACCACGCCACGCCCGCGATCAGCCCGATGCCGACCATCAGCATGGTGTTGCCGAGATAGATCGGGTTGCGCGTGAAGGAGAACGGCCCGCCCGTCACCAGATGGTCGGAGCCCTTGTGCGGCATGATCGTGGTCCTGGCCCGGCGCATGGCGCGCATGGCCGCGACGTCGATGGCGACCGCGCCGGCGACGACCAGCCAGCCGACGGCGAACAGGAACTCGCGCAGCGGGTCGGGCAGCCACGGCAGCGGCAGCAGCCAGTGCAGCAGCACGGCAAGCGCCGCCGCCGCGATATAGATCATCGGCGGCCACGGCAGCGTGTTGGGCCTGTCCTGGATCGTGCTCATTCCCCATCCCCTCCCGGCACCGCGAGCTCGGCGTCGAAGGTGCACGCCGAAACGATTTCCTGCAAGCGCCGCGAGGTTTCCGCGCTCGGCGCGCCGGCATAGACCTCGTCGAACCGGCCTTCCGCCGAAAGATCCTCGAGCACGCACACGCAGTAGTGGCCGCAGAAATCGGCGCCGTGCGTTTCCCGGCACTGGGCCACGCAGGCGCGCGTGAACTGCGTCTCGCGCGGCGCCTCGGCGGCCGGCAGCACCTGCGAGGCGAGCCACAGGCTGCCGATCAGCGCCGGCTGGTGGAGGAGATAGACGGCAAGGCTGTGCCGGCCGGCAAGCTGCACAGGCCGCGTCCAGCGGGCAAAAGCGCGCCCGGCCATCCGCGAGAACAGGCCGACGGCGTCGGCCATGCGCGCGGCCGCGATGCCGGCGAGCACGGCCGCGAACCACGGAAACAGCGGCACATAGTCGTTGGAGCGCGGATTGACGCTCGAAAGCCCGACCCACCACAGCGCCGGATGGTCGAAGAACGCATGTCTTGCGAAGTGCGGCGCGGCGGCGACCAGAACGGCGGCCGCGAGCGTCAGCGGCGCGGGCAGGCGCAGGAACGGGAGGCCCAGCACGCTCGCCAGCGCGATCTGGTGCAGGATGCCGAAGAAGATGAATCCGCCCGGCACGACAAGCCAGGTGACGAGCGAGATCGCCGCGGCGGCGGCCGCCACCATGGCGAGCCGCTTCAGGAACGGCTTGAGGCGGAAGCCGCGTCCGTGCGCCAGCCACAGGCTGACGCCGACGAGGAACAGGAAGCTCGTCGCGATGGCGCGCGCGAACAGCTTCCAGCCGCCTTCGGCGGTCATGCCGGGCGGCGCGTAGCCGAAGAATTCGAGATCCCAGGCGAAATGATAGACCGCCATGGCGGCCAGCGCCGCGCCGCGCGCCAGATCGATCGCTTCGAGACGGGATTTGAGGTTCGCGGATCGCTGCACTAGTGTTCCCCGGCTGTGTTCCCCGATCGCGTCCACCGACTCAAAGGGGGGATCGCCTGCCGCCGTCCGTTGCGATAGCACGAAACCGGCGCGGCCCGCCAAGCACGAAAGGAATCGCCCCATGCACGATGTCGAGGCCAACGGCGCATCGATTCCCGCTCTCGGTCTCGGCACGTGGACGCTCAAGGGCGACGCCTGCGCCGACCTCGTGGCGCATGCGCTTTCGCTCGGCTACCGCCACGTCGACACCGCAAGCATGTACCGCAACGAGGAGGCGGTGGGCGCGGGGCTGCGCGCCGCCGGGCTTCCACGCGACGAGGTCTTCGTCACCACCAAGGTATGGTGGACCGACCTTGCCGCCGCCGACCTGCGCCGCTCGGCCGAGGCGAGCCTCGCGCGGCTCGGCCTCGATGCCGTCGACCTGCTGCTGATCCACTGGCCGAACCAGCAGATCCCGCTCGAGGAGACGATCCGCGCGCTCAACCGCGCGCGCCGCGACGGGCTTGCCCGCCATATCGGCGTCTCGAACTTCCCGACCGCGCTGCTGAAGCAGGCCGTCGCGCTGTCGGAGGCGCCGCTCGCCGTCAACCAGGTCGAGCATCACCCCTATCTCGACCAGGGCAAGGTCCGCGCCGCCTGCCGGGCGGCCGGCATGGCGCTCGTCGGCTATTGCCCGCTCCATCGGGGCGGCGGCCTGTTCGATGAGTCGGCCGTGGCGCAGGCCGCCCGCGCCCATGGCAAGACGCCGGCGCAGGTGGTGCTGCGCTGGCACGTGCAGCAGGAAGGCACGGTCGCCATTCCCCGCACCACCCGCAAGGAGCGGCTCGCCGAGAATGCCGCGATCTTCGATTTCGCGCTGTCGGAGGCGGAGATGGCGGCGATCTCGGCGCTGAACGGAAAGGGCAACCGGATCTGCGACTACGATTTCTCGCCGCAATGGGACGCCGCCTGAGACGGACGCTTTACGGCGCGCGGCAGCCCTTTTCCTTCTCCACGCGCACGATGCGGTCGATATTGGCCTGCTCGTGCCTGTTGAAGCGCAGTTTCGCCGTGTCGTTGACGAAGCAGTCGGAATTGTCGAACTCGGCCTTGGCCGCCTGGGTTTTGAAGCAGTAGCCGTTGTCGTTGTAGATCGAGTTGCGCACGTACCACAGGTTCTGGCACGACAGGCCGCGCAGGTCGTCGCGGCCGAAGGTCTCCAGATGCGTGCAGCCGGTGGTGCCCAGGCCCTCGAAGCAGCCGGCCGAGGCCGTGGCGGGCAGGGCGGCAAGCAGGAATGCGGCGGCGATCATGCGCATGGTCTTCTCCGTCGGTGCGGCCGGCCGCGCCACCATGCGCCGCCCCTGCCGCGGCAGACCATAGCGCGGTGCGGGCGAACGAGAAAGCGGGGCGACAGGGAAGGGGGAACGGGCCCGGATCAGACCTCGACCGGCTGGCGCACGCGCGCCTCCTCGCCGAACACCCTGAGATAGCGGGCGATCTCGGCCGGGTCGCCGGTCGCCTTCTCCGGGTTGTCGGACAGCTTGACCGCCGGCCGGCCGTTGGCGCTGGTGACCTTGCAGACCAGCGAGATCGCTTTCAGCGCGTCGTTGCGGTCGGGCGCGCAGTCCTTGAAGTCGTTGGTGAGGTTGGTCCCCCAGCCGAAGGCCATGCGCACCTTGTCGCGGAAATGCAGGTAGGCCTGCTCGATGGTGGCGACGTCGAGCCCGTCGGAGAAGATCAGCAGCTTCTCGCGCGGGTCGCGGCCGTGCTCGCGCCACCATTCGATGATGCGCTCGCCGCCCTCGATGGGGGGCGCGCTGTCGGGGCGGAAGCCCGTCCAGTCGGCCACCCAGTCCGGCGCGTCGCGCAGGAAGGAGGCGGTTCCGAAGGCGTCGGGCAGCACGATCAGGAGGTTGCCGCCATAATAGCGCTGCCAGTCCTGCAACACGCGGTAGGGCGAGGCGCGCAGCTCCTCGTCCGACTTGGTCAGCGCGGCAAGCACCATCGGCAACTCGTGGGCGTTGGTGCCCAGCGCCTCCAGGTCCGTGTCCATGGCGAGCAGCACGTTCGACGTGCCGGTGAAGGATTCGCCGATGCCCTCCTTCAGCGCCTCGACGCACCAGCGCTGCCACAGGAAGGAGTGGCGGCGGCGCGTGCCGAAGTCGGAGATGCGCAGGTCGGGATACTTCTTCAGCCGCTCGACCTTTTCCCACACCTTGGCCTTGGCGCGGGCATAGGTGACGTCGAGCGCGAACGGCCCCATCGACTTCAGCGCCGCTCTGCTGCGCAGCTCGTTGATGATGGCGAGCGCCGGGATCTCCCACATGGTCGTGTCGTGCCAGCGGCCGTGGAAGTGAAGCTCGTACTGGCCGTCGCGCCTGGAAAGCTCGTATTCCGGCAGGCGGAAATTCTCCAGCCAGACCAGGAAATCCGGCTCGAAGATCTGCTTGCGGCCGTAGAAGGTGTTGCCCGCCAGCCAGATCATCTCCTTCTTGGTGAAGCGCAGCGTGCGGGCGTGGTCGAGCTGGGCGCGCAGCTCCTGCTCCTCGATCTCGTCGGCCAGCCGCACCGAGGTTGCGCGATTGATGAGCGAGAAGGTGGCGTCGACGTTGCGGTAGACGCCCCAGATCATCTGCAGCATCAGGAGCTTGTAGAAATCCGTATCGAGCAGGCTGCGCACGATCGGATCGAGCTTCCAGGTGTGGTTGTAGACCCTGCGGGCGATGTCGGTCTTGGGCATCGGACGGCCTTGTTGCGTGGCGGGCCAGCGGAACCGAACGGGGCCTTCTTGTCAATGCGGCGGGCAGGCGCGCAAGCCGACAAATCGCTTGCGCCAGAGCCTGCCCGCGCGCCGCGGCCGGCCTACCGCTTCGCTGTCATCAGCGTCCTGCCGTCGCCGTCGAGCAGCGCCAGCGTCCCGTCCTCGGCCACGCGGTAGGTCGCTGCCGATTCGAAGGCCGAGAACAGGGCCCGCTCCTGGCTTCCCTGCGGCTCGGGGCAGGCCATCAGCGTCGCGGCCGCCTGGCCGAAGGCGATGGCCTCGCCGTCGAGCGTGTAGGAGCCGCGATAGGCGTTGCACAGCCGGCCGGAGAAGCTGCCGTCGGCATCGAAGCCGATGGTGGCGTTGGCGTCGGGGCCGAGCGTGTGCTCGCCGACCTTGACGATGCGCCATTCGCCGGCGAGCGCCTGCCGCCCGTCGGCGGCGGCCGGCGGCCCGGCCTCGCGGGGCGACATCAGCAGCGTCCCCGCATCGAACGACGCGCCGGACGTGTCGAGCGCGACCGGCTCGGCCCGCCACCGCACCTGCCCGTCGACCAGGATGCCGCCGCCGAGGCGGTAGCTCCTGGCGGCCTCCAGATGCGCGCGCGGCAGCTCGAGCCTGAAGGCGACCGGGACCTGACGCCCGCCGAGCTCCATGCGCGTGCCGACGGTGGCGGGCGTGTCGTCCGGCGCGCCGTCGGGCCTGACCTCGACGAAGGCGACGGCCTGCGGGGGCAGGGCGATGCGCTGCAGGTAGCTCAGCTCGCCGGTTATCGTCAGCATGGGCTCGTTCCCGTCGGCATGGGCGGGGCCGGCGGCGAGGAGGCCGGCGGCGGCGATCGTCGCGAGCATGAAGCCGCGGCGGGTGGCGATGGGCTTGGACACGGTGGCTGCTCCCTTCCTGTGTCGGGTTTGCGCGATATATCCTGCCCATGCAATGAACGTCGGATGAACGCGCCCGCGGCGGCGCGGACGAAATGGAGGCGCGTCATGATCGTGAACGCGACGATCCCCGATATAGCGATTCATGTCTGCCCGCTGGCGCGGGTGGAGGAGACGGTGGCCGCCTCGGGCGCGGTGCGGCTCGTCACGCTGCTCGCCGCCGGAACGCCGTTCGAGCGCCCGGCCGCAATCGCGCGCGAAAACCACCTGTGCCTGTGGATGAACGACATCGCCGAGGAGCAGGCGGGCCTTGTCGCGCCCGGCGCGCAGCATGTCGAGCGGCTGGTCGCCTTCGCGCACGGCTGGGCCCGGGATTGCGCGCGCCCGCTCGCCGTCCACTGCTATGCCGGCATCAGCCGCTCCACGGCCGCGGCCTACATCGTCGCGGCGGCGCTTTCGCCGGACAGGGACGAGGCCGAGCTTGCCTGGACCCTGCGCCGGCTGTCGCCCTCGGCGACGCCCAATCCGCGCCTCGTGCGGCATGCTGACGCGCTTCTCGGGCGGCAGGGACGCATGGTCGCAGCCATCGCGGCGATCGGTCGCGGCGCGGACGCCTTCGAGGGCACGCCTTTCGCCCTTCCGCTCGGCGGTTGACGCAGCGCAAGCTCCGACAATGTTTGACTTGCTTCGCGCCAACGCCTGCGCTAACCCTCGCCGCGTCGCAGCAAGCCTGCGCCGCGCGGGGGCCGGCGGGAAATTCTGTCGCGGTCGCGCTTCCCGTTTCGGTGCTGTATGGTCCATTGCGGCGGAACGTCGGCAAGCCAACGGAAAAGACCATGAGCGAGCTACTCGGTTCCTACCTGCCCATCGTGATCTTCATCGGTGTGGCTCTCGTCATCGGCATCGCGCTGCTCGTCGCGCCTTTCCTGGTCGCCTACAGGAACCCCGACCCGGAGAAGCTGTCGGCCTACGAATGCGGCTTCAACGCCTTCGACGACGCGCGCATGAAGTTCGACGTGCGCTTCTACCTCGTGGCGATCCTGTTCATCATCTTCGACCTCGAAGTGGCCTTCCTGTTCCCGTGGGCGGTGTCGTTCGGCGACATCGGCTGGTTCGGGTTCTGGTCGATGATGGTGTTCCTCGGCGTGCTGACGATCGGCTTCATCTACGAATGGAAGAAGGGCGCGCTGGAATGGGATTGAACGACCGCTCCCCGACCGCCTCGACGACGCTGGTGGCCCCGCAGCCCCGCGGCATCATCGACCCCAGGACCGGCAAGCCGGCGGGGGCCGACGACCGCTTCTTCGGCGACCTGAACGACGAGCTTTCCGACAAGGGCTTCCTCGTCACCTCGTCCGAGGCGCTGATCACCTGGGCGCGCACCGGCTCGCTGATGTGGATGACCTTCGGGCTGGCCTGCTGCGCGGTCGAGATGATGCACATCTCCATGCCGCGCTACGACGCTGAGCGCTTCGGCATCGCGCCGCGCGCGAGCCCACGCCAGTCCGACGTGATGATCGTGGCCGGCACGCTGACCAACAAGATGGCGCCGGCGCTGCGCAAGGTCTACGACCAGATGCCCGAGCCGCGCTACGTCATCTCCATGGGCAGTTGCGCCAATGGCGGCGGCTACTACCACTATTCCTATTCGGTGGTGCGCGGCTGCGACCGTGTCGTGCCGGTCGACATCTACGTGCCCGGCTGCCCGCCCACGGCCGAGGCGCTGCTCTACGGCATCCTTCTTCTGCAGAAGAAGATCCGCCGCACCGGCACCATCGAGCGGTAGGAGACAGGCGTGAACGAAGCCCTTTCCGACCTTGCCGCCTATCTGCGCGAGCGCCTGGGCGCGAAGCTGACGCAGGCGGCGATTGCCTTCGGCGAGCTGACGCTCGACGTCGAGGCCGCCGACATCGTCGACGTGCTGACCTTCCTGCGCGACGACGCCCAGTGCCAGTTCGTCTCGTTCATCGACATCTGCGGCGCCGACTATCCGGCGCGCGAGCGGCGCTTCGACGTGGTCTATCACCTGATGTCGCCGCGCCAGAACCAGCGCATCCGCGTCAAGGTCCAGACCGACGAGGACACGCCCGTTCCCTCGGCCACCGCCGTCTATCCCGGCGCCGAATGGTTCGAGCGCGAGGCCTACGACCTCTACGGCATCCTGTTCACCGGCCACCCCGAGCTGCGGCGCATCCTGACCGACTACGGCTTCGAGGGCCATCCGCTTCGCAAGGACTTCCCCGTCACCGGCTTCGTCGAGGTCCGCTACGACGACGAGGCCAAGCGCGTGGTCTACGAGAAGGTCGAGCTGAAGCAGGAGTTCCGCAATTTCGACTTCCTGTCGCCCTGGGAAGGCACGGACTACGTGCTGCCCGGCGACGAGAAGGCCAAGCAATAGAGCGAATGGCGAATAGAGAGCAGGGAAGAAGGCAGAGGCGGAAATGATGACATTCCAACCCTATTCGCTATTCGCTACTGGCTATCCGCTTTTCGAAAGCGTTCGACATGCCTGAAACCTCCGTCCGTAACTTCAACATCAACTTCGGCCCGCAACATCCTGCGGCGCATGGCGTTCTGCGTCTCGTGCTGGAGCTGGACGGCGAGGTGGTCGATCGCGTCGACCCGCATATCGGCCTCCTGCACCGCGGCACCGAGAAGCTGATCGAGCAGAAGACCTATCTCCAGGCCGTGCCCTATTTCGACCGGCTCGACTATGTCGCGCCGATGAACCAGGAGCATGCCTTCGCGCTCGCGGTCGAGCGGCTGCTCGGCATCGAGGTGCCGCGCCGCGGCCAGGTCATCCGCGTGCTCTTTTCCGAGATCGGCCGTATCCTCAACCATCTGCTCAACGTCACCACGCAGGCCATGGACGTCGGCGCGCTGACGCCGCCGCTGTGGGGCTTCGAGGAGCGCGAGAAGCTGATGGTGTTCTACGAGCGCGCCAGCGGCGCGCGCATGCACGCGGCCTATTTCCGGCCCGGCGGCGTGCATCAGGACCTGCCCGACAGGCTGGTCGAGGACATCGGCAAGTGGATCGACCCGTTCCTGAAGACGGTGCAGGATCTCGACGACCTCCTGACCCCCAACCGCATCTTCAAGCAGCGCAACGTCGACATCGGCGTCGTGAAGCTGGAGGATGCCTGGGCCTGGGGCTTCTCCGGCGTCATGGTGCGCGGCTCGGGCGCGCCGTGGGATCTGCGCAAGGCGCAGCCCTACGAGTGCTACGCCGAGATGGACTTCGACATCCCCGTCGGCAAGAACGGCGACTGCTACGACCGCTACCTGATCCGCATGGAGGAGATGCGCCAGTCGGCGAGGATCATGCGCCAGTGCGTCGACCTCTTGCTTGGCAAGGACCGCGTCGGCCCGGTCTCGTCGGTCGACGGCAAGGTGGTGCCGCCCAAGCGCGGCGAGATGAAGCGCTCGATGGAGGCGCTCATCCACCACTTCAAGCTCTACACCGAGGGCTACCGCGTGCCGGCGGGCGAGGTCTATGCCGCCGTCGAGGCGCCCAAGGGCGAGTTCGGCGTCTATCTCGTGTCCGACGGCACCAACAAGCCCTATCGCTGCAAGCTGCGCGCGCCGGGTTTCGCCCATCTCCAGGCCATGGATTTCCTGTGCCGCGGCCACATGCTGGCCGACGTCTCCGCCATCCTCGGCTCCCTCGACATCGTGTTTGGTGAGGTCGACCGTTAATGTCTGTCCGCCGTCTCGCAGAAGAAGCCGTCCAGCCCGCCAGCTTCGCCTTCACCGAGGAGAACGCGGCCTGGGCCAGGCAGGCGATCAAGAAATATCCCGAGGGCCGTCAGGCCTCGGCGGTCATCCCGCTTCTGATGCGGGCGCAGGAGCAGGAAGGCTGGGTCTCGCGGGCGACCATCGAATATGTCGCCGACATGCTCGGCATGCCCTACATCCGCGTGCTCGAGGTCGCGACCTTCTACACCCAGTTCCAGATCAAGCCCGTCGGCACCAGGGCCCATGTGCAGGTCTGCGGCACCACGCCGTGCATGCTGCGCGGGGCGGGCGACCTGATGGAGGTCTGCCGCTCGAAGATCCATCCCGAGCAGTTCCACACCAATGCCGACGGCACGCTGTCGTGGGAGGAGGTCGAGTGCCAGGGCGCGTGCGTCAACGCGCCGATGGTCATGATCTTCAAGGACACCTACGAGGATCTGACGCCCGAGCGGCTGGCCGAGATCATCGACGAGTTCGAGGCGGGCAAGGGCGGCGAAGTGCCGACCGGCCCGCAGAACGGCCGCACCTTCTCCGCGCCGCAGGCGGGCCTGACCACGCTCACCGACGAGACGGTGTTCTTCAAGGAAAGCCGCGACCGCGAGGAGAAAGCCAGGGCCAGGGCGGCCGGGGTGGAGGCCGCGACCGTGGCGCCGACGCAGGCAGCCAAGCCGAAGACCGACGCCATCGAGACCAGCCCCGCGATCAGGACGCCGTCGAAGGTCAAGGCGAGCCCGGCGGCCGAGGCCGCCGTGAGCGTCAAGGCGCCCGCCGGGGACAAGGCCGCGGCCGACAAGGCGGCGTCGGGCAAGCCGCGCAGCCATTCAGGCAAGCCGGCCGAGGCCGCGCACGCCTTCAGGTCGCCCGAGCTCGGCGGCGACAGGCCTGCCGTCTCGCTCGACGATCCGAACCGCCCGGCCGCCATCGACAGGCCGGCGCAGCCCGACGACCTGCAGATGATCGCCGGCGTCGGCCCGAAGAACGAGCGCCTGCTCAACGAGCTCGGTATCTACACCTTCGCCCAGATCGCCGCCTGGAAGGCGGCCGAGCGCGAATGGGTCGATTCCTACCTGCGCTTCAAGGGCCGCATCGAGCGCGAGGAGTGGGTGAGGCAGGCCGAGGCGCTGGCCAGGGGCGGCGAGGCCGAATACGTCCGCGTCTTCGGCAGGAAGCCGAGGTGAGGGGATAGCGATGCTGCACGACAAGGACCGCATCTTCACCAACATCTACGGCCGCTTCGACCGCTCGCTGGCGGGCGCGATGCGCCGCGGCCACTGGGATAACACCAGGGCGCTGATCGACAAGGGTCGCGACTGGATCATCGACGAGATGAAGGCGTCGGGCCTGCGCGGGCGTGGCGGCGCCGGCTTCCCGACCGGCCTCAAATGGTCGTTCATGCCCAAGCAGAGCGACGGACGGCCGCACTACCTCGTCGTCAACGCCGACGAATCCGAGCCCGGCACCTGCAAGGACCGCGAGATCCTGCGCCACGACCCGCACACGCTGGTCGAGGGCTGCCTGATCGCCAGCTTCGCCATGGGCGCGCATGTCGCCTACATCTATGTGCGCGGCGAGTTCGTGCGCGAGCGCGAGGCGTTGCAGCGCGCCGTGGACGAGGCCTACGAGGCCGGCCTCATCGGCAAGAACAACAAGAACGGCTGGGACTTCGACCTCTACGTCCATCACGGCGCGGGCGCCTATATCTGCGGCGAGGAGACGGCGCTTCTGGAAAGCCTCGAGGGCAAGAAGGGCCAGCCGCGGCTGAAGCCGCCTTTCCCGGCCAATGTCGGCCTCTACGGCTGCCCGACCACGGTCAACAATGTCGAGTCGATCGCGGTTGCACCGACCATCCTGCGCCGCGGCGCGGCCTGGTTCTCGTCCTTCGGGCGGCCGAACAACGTCGGCACCAAGCTGTTCTGCATCTCCGGCCACGTCAACAACCCGTGCACGGTCGAGGAGGCGATGTCGATCCCGTTCCGCGAGCTGATCGACCGCCACTGCGGCGGCATCCGCGGCGGCTGGGACAATCTTCTGGCCGTCATTCCGGGCGGCTCGTCGGTGCCGCTGGTGCCGGCCGACCAGATCGCCGACGCGGCGATGGATTTCGACACGCTGCGGGATCTCAAGTCCGGTCTCGGCACGGCGGCGGTCATCGTCATGGACAAGTCCACCGACATCGTGAAGGCGATCGCACGGCTTTCCTACTTCTACAAGCACGAGAGCTGCGGCCAGTGTACGCCGTGCCGCGAGGGCACGGGCTGGATGTGGCGCGTCATGGAGCGCCTCGTCGTCGGCCAGGCCCACAAGCGCGAGATCGACATGCTGCTCGACGTGACCAAGCAGGTCGAGGGCCACACGATCTGCGCGCTGGGCGACGCCGCCGCCTGGCCGATCCAGGGCCTGATCCGGCACTTCCGGCCCGAGATCGAGCGCCGCATCGACGAGTTCACCCGCAATTCCCACCAGGCCGCTCCGGTCCTGGCGGCAGCCGAGTAGGAGACGACCCGACGCAGGGAGGAACCGGGCAGGGCAGGAGGCGATCCCGGCCGGCCCCGTAAACCCGACGGAAGGAAGCCTGAGATGAGCACGATCGACGAGTTCACGAAAACCTGTCAGGCCGCCGTGCCGCAGGAGATTGCCGGCGCGGTGAACCTGATGGCTCATCCGCTCGCCGGCATGGCCGCGGCGAGCGCGCTCGGCCTCGGCCTTGCCGGCCACGCCTTCGGCATGTGGATGGGCGCGGTCGCCGGCGCGACCGAGGCGTCGCAGAAGCTGTTCGCCGGGTTGGCGGAGGCCGAGACGCGGCCGCAGCCGGCGAAGCTGCGGCTGGTCGCCTCGCAGCCGGCGCCGCGCGGCGCGCCCGCCGCACGCAAGGAGACGCGCAAGGCGGAAGCCGCCGCGCCCGCGGCGCAGGCCGGGACGTCGAAGCCCGTTGCCCCCGCGGCGATCGAGCGCCCGGGGAAGCCGGACGACCTCAAGGCGATTTCCGGCGTCGGACCCAAGCTCGAGAAGGTGCTGAACGGCCTCGGCATCTGGACCTACGCGCAGATCGCCGCGCTCGGCGAGGCCGAGATCGCCTGGCTCGACGGGCATCTGGGCTTTTCCGGCCGCATCGGCCGCGACGACTGGGTGGGGCAGGCCGCCGCGCTTTCGGCCGGCAGGTAAGACGAATCGGGCGCGAGCGCCCGGCAGGATGATGAAGCGGTTTCCGCGGAGTTGAGGCGACATGGCTAGACTGAAGGTCGACGGCAAGGAGATCGAGGTTCCCGATCACTACACGCTGTTGCAGGCGGCGGAGGTGGCCGGCGCCGAGGTGCCGCGTTTCTGCTTCCACGAGCGGCTGTCGATCGCCGGCAACTGCCGCATGTGCCTCGTCGAGGTCAAGGGCGGGCCGCCCAAGCCGCAGGCCTCCTGCGCCATGGGCGTGCGCGACCTGCGCCCGGGCCCGAACGGCGAGCTGCCGGAGATGTTCACCAACACCCCGATGGTCAAGAAGGCCCGCGAGGGGGTGATGGAGTTCCTGCTCATCAACCACCCGCTCGATTGCCCGATCTGCGACCAGGGCGGCGAGTGCGACCTGCAGGACCAGGCCATGGCCTTCGGCGTCGACGCCTCGCGCTTCCAGGAGAACAAGCGCGCGCTCGAGGACAAGTATATCGGCCCGCTCGTCAAGACGATCATGACGCGCTGCATCTACTGCACGCGCTGCGTGCGCTTCACCACCGAGGTGGCGGGCGTCGCCGAGATGGGCATCATCGGCCGCGGCGAGGACGTCGAGGTCATCACCTATCTCGAGAAGGCGCTGACCTCGGAGATGCAGGGCAACGTCATCGACCTGTGCCCGGTCGGCGCGCTGACGGCGCGGCCTTACGCCTTCCAGGCGCGGCCGTGGGAGCTGACCAAGACCGAATCGATCGACGTCATGGACGCGCTCGGCTCGGCGATCCGCGTCGACACGCGCGGCCGCGAGGTCATGCGCATCCTGCCGCGCAACAACGACGCGGTGAACGAGGAGTGGATCTCCGACAAGACCCGCTTCGTCTGGGACGGCCTGCGCACGCAACGCCTCGACCGGCCCTACATCCGCAAGGACGGCCGCCTCCAGCCGGCAAGCTGGGCCGAGGCCTTCGCCGCGATCGGGGACGCGGTGGCGAAGGCCGGCGGCGACATGATCGGCGCCATCGCCGGCGACCTCGCCACGGTCGAGGAGATGTACGCGCTGAAGCTGCTGATGGCCTCGCTCGGCTCGGCCAACATCGACTGTCGCCAGGACGGCGCCGCGCTCGACCCGGCCAGGGGCCGCGCCAGCTACATCTTCAACCCGACCATCGAGGGCATCGAGGATGCCGACGCCATCCTGATCGTCGGCTCCAACCCGCGCTTCGAGGCATCGGTGCTCAACGCCCGCATCCGCAAGCAGTGGCTGAGGACGGGCCTGCCGATCGGCGTCATCGGCGATTTCGGCGAGCTGCGCTACGGCTACGAGGCGCTGGGCGCGGGGCCCGAGACGCTGTCGCAACTGGCCGCGGGCGGCATCGCCTTCCATTCCGTGCTGAAGAACGCCAGGCGGCCGCTGATCCTGATCGGCCAGGGCGCGCTGGCGCGCCCCGACGGCGCGGCGATCCTGTCGCTCGCGGCCAGGGTCGCGGCCGATGCCGGCGCGCTGTCGGACGAGTGGAACGGCTTTGCCGTGCTGCACACGGCCGCCGCCCGCGTCGGCGGCCTCGATCTCGGCTTCGTGCCGGGCGAGGGGGCCATGGACGTGGCGGCGATGCTGTCGGGCGGGCTCGACGTCTTGTTCCTGCTCGGCGCCGACGAGATCGACACGACCCGCATCGGCGACGCCTTCACCGTCTATATCGGCAGCCACGGCGACGCCGGCGCCCACCGCGCCGACGTCATCCTGCCGGGCGCGACCTACACCGAGAAGTCGGGCACCTACGTCAACACCGAAGGCCGCGTGCAGCAGACCAGCCGCGCCGGCTTCGCCCCGGGCGAGGCGAGGGAGGACTGGGCGATCCTGCGCGCGCTGTCGGACGTGCTGGGCAAGCGCCTGCCGTTCGATTCGCTCGGCCAGCTTCGCGCGAAGCTCTATGAGGAGTTCCCGCATTTCGCCGGAATAGACGGCATCGTGCCCGGCAACGCGGCCGATGTCGCAGCCCTCGCGGGGGCCGGCGCCGGGGCGCTGTCGAAGGCGGCCTTCTCCTCGACGGTGGTCGACTTCTATCTCACCAACCCGATCGCGCGCGCCTCCGCCGTCATGGCCGAATGCTCGGCGCTGGCGAAGGGCGGCGTGACCCAGGCGGCGGAATAGGGCGTAACGATGGATTCCTTCTTCTCATTCTACGTTCTGCCGGCGCTGCTCGTCGTCGCCCAGTCGCTGCTGGTCATCGTCGCGCTGCTGGTCTTCATCGCCTTCATCCTCTACGCCGACCGCAAGATCTGGGCGGCGGTGCAGCTTCGCCGCGGGCCGAACGTGGTCGGCCCCTTCGGCCTGCTGCAATCCTTCGCCGACCTTCTGAAGTTCGTGTTCAAGGAGCCGGTCATCCCGTCCGGCGCCAACAAGGGCGTGTTCCTGCTCGCGCCGCTGGTCTCGACGGTGCTGGCGCTCGCCACCTTCGCGGTGATCCCGTTCAACGAGAACTGGGTCATCGCCGACATCAATGTCGGCATCCTCTACATCTTCGCCATCTCCTCGCTCGAGGTCTACGGCGTCATCATGGCCGGCTGGGCGTCGAACTCGAAGTACCCGTTCCTCGGCGCGCTGCGCTCGGCCGCGCAGATGGTGTCCTACGAGGTCTCCATCGGCTTCGTCATCGTCACCGTGCTTCTGTGCGTCGGCTCGCTCAACCTGTCGGCGATCGTGCTGTCGCAGCAGACCGGCCTCGGCACCGCGCTCGGCCTGCCGGCATCCTTCCTCGACTGGCACTGGCTCGGCCTGTTCCCGATGTTCGTCATCTTCTTCATCTCGGCGCTGGCCGAGACGAACCGGCCGCCCTTCGACCTCGTGGAGGCCGAATCGGAGCTGGTCGCCGGCCACATGATCGAATACTCCTCGACGCCCTACCTGCTGTTCATGCTGAGCGAATACGTCGCCATCATGCTGATGTGCGCGCTCACCTCGGTGCTGTTCCTCGGCGGCTGGCTGCCCCCGTTCGACTTCGCGCCCTTCACCTGGGTGCCGGGCGTGGTGTGGTTCGTGCTCAAGGTGACGCTGGTGTTCTTCCTCTTCGCCATGGCGAAGGCCATCGTCCCGCGCTACCGCTACGACCAGCTGATGCGGCTGGGCTGGAAGGTGTTCCTGCCGATCTCGATTTTCATGGTCGTGGCCACCGCGGCGTTCCTCAAGGTCTGGGAGCACTACGTCGCATGAGCACGGTTTCAACGGAGAATTAGCCATGTCAGCGCTAGCCCATGCCGCCAAGTCGCTGCTGCTCGCGGAGTTCGTGAGCGCGTTCTTCCTGACGATGCGCCAGTTCTTCTCGCCGAAATATACGGTCAACTATCCGCACGAGAAGGGCCCGGTCAGCCCGCGCTTCCGCGGCGAGCACGCGCTTCGCCGCTATCCCAACGGCGAGGAGCGCTGCATCGCCTGCAAGCTGTGCGAGGCGATCTGCCCCGCCCAGGCCATCACCATCGAGGCCGGCCCGCGCCGCAACGACGGCACCCGCCGCACCGTGCGCTACGACATCGACATGGTGAAGTGCATCTATTGCGGCTTCTGCCAGGAGGCGTGCCCGGTGGACGCCATCGTCGAGGGGCCGAACTTCGAGTTCGCCACCGAGACGCGCGAGGAACTGTACTACGACAAGGAGAAGCTGCTCGCCAACGGCGACCGCTGGGAGCGCGAGATCGCCCGCAACATGGAGCTCGACGCGCCCTACAGGTAAGGCGGCAATGACGGGCGGGCCGGTGCGGTCCGTCCGAAGCGATCCCGGGAAAGGCGCGCGGCGTTTTCGATCCGGGGTTGCGTAAAACGAAGGGATGGATCGGTTCGGCGTTTCCATATGGCGGCGAAACGATCTAAGAGACACGCGGATTTCGTAGCCCGGAGGCGGGCGCGGAACCGGAGAGGGGCGGTGTGACCGCCCCAGAAGGAACCGGGGGAACCCATGCTGACAGGACTAGAGGCGTTCTTCTTCTATCTGTTCGCCTTCATCGGGGTCGCGGCGGCCTTCATGGTCATCTCGGCGCGCAACCCCGTGCATTCCGTTCTCTGGTTGATCCTGACCTTCTTCAACGCCGCGGCGCTGTTCCTGCTCACCGGCGCCGAGTTCCTGGCGATGATCCTGCTCGTCGTCTATGTCGGCGCGGTGGCGGTGCTGTTCCTGTTCGTGGTCATGATGCTCGACGTCGACTTCGCGGAGCTGAAGCGCGGCGCGCTGCACTATGCGCCGGCCGGCGCCATGATCGGGCTGATCCTGGCGGCCGAGCTGATCGTGGTGCTGGGCGGCTACGCCTTCGCGCCGGAGCTGGCCGGCAGCGTCGCCCAGCCGACGCCGGCGCTGACGGAGCGCGAGAACACGGCCGCGCTCGGCGACATCCTCTACACGGACTACGTCTATTTCTTCCAGATCGCCGGGCTGGTGCTTCTGGTCGCGATGATCGGCGCCATCGTGCTGACGCTGCGCCACAAGGAGGGCGTCAAGCGCCAGGACGTGTCGGCGCAGGTGCGCCGCTCGCCGGCGACCGCGATCGAGGTCCGCAAGGTCGAGACGGGCAAGGGGGTCTGACAATGGAAGTCGGTATCGGTCATTTCCTCACCGTTTCGGCGGTGCTGTTCACGCTCGGCGTGTTCGGCATCTTCCTCAACCGGAAGAACGTCATCGTCATCCTGATGTCGATCGAGCTGATCCTGCTTTCGGTGAACATCAATTTCATGGCCTTCTCGGCCGCGCTGGGCGACCTCGTCGGCCAGGTCTTCGCGCTGTTCGTGCTGACGGTCGCGGCGGCCGAGGCGGCGATCGGGCTCGCCATCCTCGTCGTCTTCTTCCGCAACCGCGGCTCGATCGACGTGGAAGACGTCAACATGATGAAGGGCTGAGCGGACCATGTACCACGCGATCGTCTTCCTCCCGCTGCTCGGCTTCCTGATCGCCGGCCTGTTCGGCCGCTCGATCGGCGCCAAGGCGTCGGAATACGTCACGACCGGCTTCCTCATCGTCTCGGCGGCGCTGTCGTGGGTGGCCTTCGTCACCGTCGCCTTCGGCGAGGGCGGGGCCTTCACCGTGCCGGTGCTGCGCTTCATCCAGGCCGGCGGCCTCGACGTTTCCTGGGCGCTCAGGATCGACACGCTGACGGTGGTCATGCTCGTCGTCGTCAACACGGTCTCGGCGCTGGTGCATGTCTACTCCATCGGCTACATGCACCACGACCCGAACCGCCCGCGCTTCTTCGCCTATCTGTCGCTGTTCACCTTCGCCATGCTGATGCTGGTGACGTCGGACAACCTTGTGCAGATGTTCTTCGGCTGGGAGGGCGTCGGCCTCGCCTCCTACCTCCTGATCGGCTTCTGGTATCACAAGCCGTCGGCCAACGCCGCCGCGATCAAGGCCTTCGTCGTCAACCGCGTCGGCGACTTCGGCTTCCTGCTCGGCCTGTTCGGCGTCTTCGTGCTGTTCGGCTCGGTCAATTTCGACACCATCTTCGCCAACGCCGCCCAGATCGCGCAAAGCCCCGACGAGTCGGGCGAGGCGGTGTTCACCTTCCTCAACTGGTCGCTGACGCAATCGGGCGCGCTGACCGCGATCTGCCTGCTCCTGTTCATGGGCGCGATGGGCAAGTCGGCGCAGGTTCCGCTGCACACCTGGCTGCCGGACGCGATGGAGGGCCCGACGCCGGTCTCGGCGCTGATCCACGCCGCCACCATGGTCACCGCCGGCGTCTTCATGCTGGCGCGGCTGTCGCCGATCTTCGAGCTGTCACACGCGGCGCTTCTCGTCGTCACCTTCATCGGCGCCATCACCGCCTTCTTCGCCGCCACCGTCGGCCTGGTGCAGAACGACATCAAGCGCGTCATCGCCTATTCGACCTGCTCGCAGCTCGGCTACATGTTCGTCGCGCTCGGCATGGGCTTCTATTCGGCGGCGATCTTCCACCTGTTCACGCACGCCTTCTTCAAGGCGCTGCTGTTCCTCGGCTCCGGTTCGGTCATCCATGCCGTTTCCGACGAGCAGGACATGCGCAGGATGGGCGGGCTCTACAAGCTGATCCCGGCCACCTACTGGATGATGATCGTCGGCACGATCGCGCTGACCGGCGTCGGCATCCCGGCGACCATCATCGGCACGGCCGGCTTCTTCTCCAAGGACGCCATCATCGAGGGCGCCTTCGCCGCCCACAGCCCGCTCGCCGGCTTCGCCTTCACGCTGCTGGTCGTGGCCGCCGTCTTCACCAGCTTCTATTCGTGGCGGCTGATCTTCATGACCTTCCACGGCAAGCCGCGCGCCAGCCACGAGGTCATGCACCATGTGCACGAATCGCCGCCGGTGATGCTGGTGCCGCTGTTCGTGCTTGCCGCCGGCGCGCTGTTCGCGGGCGTGATCTTCCACGACTTCTTCATCGGCCACGGCCATGACGGGTTCTGGAAGGGCGCGCTGTTCATCCTGCCCGACAACCACATCCTGCACGACTTCCACGGCGTGCCGCTGTGGGTGAAGCTGGCGCCGCTGGTGGCGATGGTGCTGGGCTTCGTCACCGCCTGGCACTTCTACATCCGCTCGCCGGAGACCCCAGTCAGGCTCGCCGCGCAGCACCACGGGCTCTACAAGTTCCTGCTCAACAAGTGGTACTTCGACGAGCTCTACGACTTCCTGTTCGTGCGGCCCGCCAAGCGCCTCGGCCGCTTCCTGTGGAAGACCGGCGACGGAGCGATCATCGACGGCCTCGGCCCGGACGGCGTGTCGGCCCGCGTCGTCGACGTCACGCAGCGCGTGGTCAGGCTCCAGTCCGGCTATCTCTACCACTACGCATTCGCAATGCTCATCGGCGTGGCGGCGCTCGTCACCTGGATGATGCTCGGGGGCTCGTTCTAGACCATGACCGACTGGCCTATCCTCTCCACGGTCACCTTCCTGCCGCTGGTCGGCGCGTTCCTGATCCTGCTGATCCGGGACGAGGGAACGGCCGCGCGCCGCAACATCCGCAACGTCGCGCTGCTGACCACCGTCTTCACCTTCGTTCTGTCGCTGTTCATCTGGGCCGGCTTCGACACCTCCTATGCCGGCTTCCAGATGGTGGAGAAGGCCGGGTGGCTCGGCGGCGGCATCTCCTACCATATGGGAGTGGACGGCATCTCGATGCTGTTCGTCATCCTGACGACCTTCCTGATGCCGCTGTGCATCCTGGCCTCGTGGGAATCGATCGAGCACCGCGTCAAGGAATACATGATCGCGTTCCTGGTGCTGGAAACGCTGATGATCGGCGTGTTCTGCGCCCTCGACCTCGTGCTGTTCTACGTCTTCTTCGAGGCGGGCCTGATCCCGATGTTCATCATCATCGGCGTGTGGGGCGGCAAGCGGCGCGTCTACGCCTCGTTCAAGTTCTTCCTCTACACGCTGCTGGGTTCCGTGCTGATGCTGCTCGCCATCATGGCGATGTACTGGCAGGCCGGCACGACCGACATCCCCACGCTTCTGGCGCACGACTTCCCGGCCGGCATGCAGACCTGGCTGTGGCTCGCCTTCTTCGCCTCCTTCGCGGTGAAGATGCCGATGTGGCCGGTTCACACCTGGCTGCCCGACGCCCACGTCGAGGCGCCGACGGCCGGCTCCGTCATCCTGGCGGGCATCCTTCTGAAGATGGGCGGCTACGGCTTCCTGCGCTTCTCGCTGCCGATGTTCCCGGACGCCTCGCTCTACTTCCAGCCCTTCGTCTTCACGCTGTCGGTGGTGGCCATCGTCTACACCTCGCTGGTCGCGCTGATGCAGGAGGACATGAAGAAGCTGATCGCCTATTCTTCGGTCGCCCACATGGGCTACGTGACGATGGGTATCTTCGCGCTCAACGTCGAGGGCATCCAGGGCGGCATCTTCCAGATGCTGTCGCACGGCCTGGTCTCGGGCGCGCTGTTCCTGTGCGTCGGCGTCGTCTACGACCGCATGCACACCCGCGAGATCGACGCCTATGGCGGCCTCGTCAACAACATGCCGAAATACGCCGTCGCGTTCCTGATCTTCACCATGGCCAATGTCGGTCTGCCGGGCACCAGCGGCTTCGTCGGTGAGTTCCTGACGCTGCTCGGCACCTTCCGGGTCAACACCTGGGTGGCCGTCTTCGCCGCCACCGGCGTGATCCTTTCGGCCGCCTACGCGCTGTGGCTCTACCGGCGCGTCGTCTTCGGCGCGCTGACCAAGGAGAGCCTGAAGGGGCTGCTCGACCTGTCGTCGCGCGAGAAGGCGATCATCTACCCGCTGGTGTTCTTCGTCATCCTGTTCGGCGTCTATCCCGGCCCCGTCTTCGACGTGACGACGGCATCGGTGAACGCCCTCGTCAACAACATCACGCTTTCCATCGAGGCCTCGCAGGCCGCCATGGCGATCGAATAAGGCCAGCACAATGACGGCAGACCTTTCCACGAGCCTGATCCTCGCCGCCCCGGAGCTGATCCTCGCCGCCGGCGCGCTGGCGCTGCTGATGATCGGCGTCTTCTCGGGCGAGCGGGCCAACACCACGGTCACGGGCCTCGCGATCGCGCTGCTGATCGGCGCCGGCGCCTGGATGCTGGTCTTCGTCGGCGACGGCGCGGCCTTCGGCGGCGCCTTCGTCAGCGACCCGTTCGCGCGGCTGATGAAGCTGCTCACCCTCGGCGGCTCGGTGCTGACCCTCATCATGTCGGTGGGCTTCGCCCGCGAGGAGAAGTTCGACAAGTTCGAGTATCCGGTGCTCGTCGTGCTCGCGACGCTCGGCATGCTCCTGATGGTGTCGGCCAACGACATGCTGGCGCTCTATCTCGGGCTGGAGCTTCAGTCGCTGGCGCTCTACGTCATCGCCGCGATCAACCGCGACTCCATCCGCTCGACCGAGGCCGGCCTGAAGTATTTCGTGCTCGGCGCGCTGTCCTCGGGCATGCTGCTCTACGGCATCAGCCTCGTCTACGGCTACACCGGCAGCACCGGCTTCGAGGCAATCGCCGCGGCGCTGACCGGGGCGGAGCGACAGATCGGCCTGGTGTTCGGCCTCGTCTTCGTGCTCGCCGGCCTCGTCTTCAAGATCTCGGCCGTGCCGTTCCACATGTGGACGCCCGACGTCTATGAGGGCGCGCCGACCCCCGTCACCGCCTTCTTCGCCGCCGCGCCCAAGATGGCCGCGATGGCGCTGATCGTGCGCGTCACCATGGGCGCGTTCGAGCCGGCCGCCGCCGACTGGCAGCAGATCGTCGTCTTCGTCTCCATCGCCTCCATGGTGCTGGGCGCCTTCGCCGCCATCGGCCAGCGCAACATCAAGCGGCTGATGGCCTATTCGTCCATCGGCCACATGGGCTACGCGCTGGTCGGGCTCGCCGCCAACTCGGAAGCCGGCGTGCGCGGCGTCGTCATCTACATGCTCATCTATCTGGTGATGACGCTCGGCACCTTCGCCTTCATCCTGGCCATGCGGCGCAAGGAGGGCAATGTCGAGAGCATCGACGACCTCTCCGGCCTGTCCTCGACCAACCCGGTGATGGCCACCATCCTGACCCTGTTGATGTTCTCGCTGGCCGGCATCCCGCCGCTCGCGGGCTTCTTCGGGAAGTGGTACGTCTTCCTTGCCGCGATGGACGCCGGCCTCTACACGCTCGCCGTCATCGGCGTGCTCGCCTCGGTGGTCGGCGCCTACTACTACATCCGCATCGTCAAGATCATGTGGTTCGACGAATCCGCCGGCGGCTTCGAGCCGATGGCGGGGGAGCTGAAGCTGGTGCTGGGCGCGTCCGGTGCGTTCGTCCTCGCCTATGCGCTGTTCGGCGGCCCGGTCGGGCGCATGGCCGAGGCGGCGGCCAAGACGTTCTTCTGATCGCATGGGCTTCTCGCTCGCTCCGACCGCGGCCGCGGCTGGATACCGCCTTGAAGCCTTCGGCACCGTCGGCTCCACCAACGCGCTGGCGCTGGAGCGCGCGCATGCGGGCGATCCCGGCCGTCTGTGGCTGGTCTCCAAGCATCAGCAGGCGGGCAGGGGGCGGCGCGGCCGTCCGTGGCAGACGCAGGAAGGCAACCTCGCCGCCACCCTGCTGCTGGTGCCCGAGACCGGGCTGAAGCACGCGGCCACGCTCGGCTTCGTCGCCGGCCTCGCGCTCTCCGACGCGCTCGCCGCCGCCGCGCCCGACATCAGGATCGGGGTCGGCATCGACGGCGGCGGACTGGCCGAAGGGCGCGGCCGTTTCGAGCTGAAATGGCCCAACGACGTGCTGGCCGGCGGCGCCAAGCTCTCCGGCATCCTGCTCGAATCGGCGATGCTCGACGAGCGCCGCTTCGCGCTCGCCATCGGCATCGGCGTTAACGTCGCGGTCCACCCGCACGACACGCCCTATCCGGCGACCTCGCTCGCCGCGCTGGGCTCGACCTGCGACGCCGAGCGGCTTTTCCTTGCGCTGTCCGATGCCTGGGTCGAAAATGAACGGTTGTGGGCCCAGGGCAGGGGGCTGGCGGCGATCCGCGAGCGCTGGCTGAGGCAGGCGGCCGGGCTCGGCTCCGAGGTCGCCGTACGCGTCGACGGCGAGGTGGTCCGCGGCGTGTTCGAGACCATCGACGAGGAATGCCGCTTCGTCATCCGCAAGGACGACGGCGAGCGGATCGCGGTTGCGGCCGGCGACGTGCATTTCGGCGCCGTCGCCTCCGTCTGACGCGCCGCCACGGGCGGCGACCACACCGGCCGCGTGAGCGCCGGAAAACGACAGGACCAGGGGTCGGCCCCCGTTGCGGCGGGGCTGCGGCAGCCCGGAAAGGAAGACCAGATGACGAGGAAGGACGGGGACGAGCTTGTCTTCTGCCCGCTGGGCGGCGTCGGCGAGATCGGCATGAACTTCGCCCTCTACGGCTTCGGCCCGGCGCGCGCGCGCAAGTGGCTGATCGTCGATGTCGGCGTCTCATTCCCCGACGCGAACCTGCCGGGCGCCGACCTCGTGCTGCCCGACACCCGCTTCATCGAGAGCGAGATCGACAACGTCGTCGGCATCGTCATCACCCATGCCCACGAGGACCACTACGGCGCGCTGCTCGACCTGTGGCCGCGCCTGAAGAAGAAGGTGTGGATGACGCCATTCACCGCCGGCCTGCTCGAGGCCAAGCGCGGCATGGACGGCGGCGCCGACATCCCCCTCGAGATCTACCGCGCCGGCGACCGCTTCACCGTCGGGCCGTTCGACATCGAGGCGGTTCCCGTCACCCACTCCATCCCCGAGCCGGTGTCGCTGGCGATCCGCACCCCGCTCGGCCTCGTCATCCATACCGGCGACTGGAAGATCGACCCCGCGCCGGCCATCGGCCCGCTGACCGACCAGGCCCGCTTCACCGCGCTGGGCGACGAGGGCGTGCTGGCGCTGGTCTGCGATTCCACCAACGCGCTGCGCGAGGGCGACTCGCCCTCCGAGCAGGACGTGGCGGCGGGCCTGCGCGGCGTCATCGAGGCGGCGCGCGGCCGTGTCGCCGTCACCACCTTCTCCTCCAATGTCGGGCGCATCCGCTCCATCGCCGAGGCCGCGCGCGACGCCGGCCGCCAGGTGCTGGTGCTGGGCTCGTCGCTGAAGCGCGTCATCGACGTCGCCGGCGAGCTCGGCTATCTCGACGGCCTGCCGGACTTCGTCGCGGAAGAGGATTACGGCTTTATCCCCCGCGAAAACCTCGTCATCCTGTGCACCGGCAGCCAGGGCGAGCCGCGCGCGGCGCTCGCCAAGCTGGCGCGCGACGAGATGAAGAACGTGGCGCTGTCGCCCGGCGACACGGTGGTCTATTCCTCGCGCGTCATCCCCGGCAACGAGAAGGCGATCCTGGAAACCAAGAACCTGTTGATCGAGCAGGGGATAAAGATCGTCGAGGACGGCGATGCGCTGGTCCATGTCTCGGGCCATCCGCGCCGCAACGAGCTGCGCCAGATGTACAAGTGGACGCGGCCGCGCATCCTCGTGCCCGTCCACGGCGAGGCCGCGCATCTCGTCGCGCACGGGCTTCTCGGCCAGGCCTCGGGCATCCCGCAGGTCGGCCATGTCCGCAACGGCGACGTGCTGCGCCTTGCGCCGGGCGCGGCCGAGATCGTCGATCAGGTGCCGTTCGGCCGGCTCTACAAGGACGGCAGGCTGGTCGGCACCGACGAGGAGATGGGCATCCGCGACCGCCGCAAGCTCAGCTATGTCGGCCATGTCGCGGTCAATGTCGTGCTCGACGACCGCCATGAGCTTGCCGGCGACCCCGATCTCGTCGCCATCGGCACGGCCGCGGCCAACGCAAGGGGCGTGCCGCTGGAGGATCTGATGCTGGACGCCGCCATCGGCGCGGTCGAGAGCATCCCGCGCGTGCGCCGCAAGGACCTCGACCTCGTGGCGGAATCGGTGCGCCGCGCCGTGCGCGCCGCCGCCAACGAGGCATGGGGCAAGAAGCCCCTCGTCACCGTGTTCGTGACGCGGTAGATCGGAGAGAATAGCGAGTAGGGAATAGCGAATAGGGAGTAGTGGACGGCACTTGTCACAACCGCTGGCACCATGACTCGCCATCGCCGTCTGTTTTTCGCTACTCACTACTCACTATTCGCTACTCCCTACTCGCTATTCCCCATTCGCCCCTGAAAGGATTTCCACATGCTCGGACGTCTGAACCATGTCGCGCTCGCCGTGCCGGACATCGCCGCCGCCAGCGCGCTCTACCGCGACACGCTGGGCGCGAAGGTATCCGCCCCGCAGCCGCTGCCCGAGCACGGCGTCACCGTGGTCTTCATCGACGTCGGCAACACCAAGATCGAGCTTCTGGAGCCGCTGGGCGAGAACTCGACGATCCGGCCGTTCCTCGACAAGAACCCGTCGGGCGGCATGCACCATGTCTGCTACGAGGTCGACGACATCCTCGCCGCCCGCGACCGGCTGAAGGCGCAGGGCGCGCGCGTGCTGGGCGACGGCGAGCCCAGGATCGGCGCCCATGGCAAGCCGGTGCTGTTCTTGCACCCGAAGGACTTCTTCGGCACGCTGGTCGAGCTGGAGCAGGCGTGAAGCAGGCGGCGCGCGCTCAGGGCGCCCGGGACCGCCGCTCGGAGACAAGGCAATGAGCTGGATTTCGATAGCCGCGATCTACTTCATCCTGTGGTGGGTGGTGCTGTTCGCCATGCTGCCCTTCGGCGTGAAGACGCAGGAGGAGGACGGCGAGGTCACGCTCGGCACCGTGGCGTCGGCGCCGCGCGGGCCGCACATGCTGCGCGCCGCCATCCGCACCACCATCGTCTCGGGGCTGATCTTCTCGGCATTCTACGTCGCCGTGGTCCATTACGGCTTTTCCTTCGACGACATCCCGCGCATCGGCCCCTCGGCGCGGTGACGCAAGCCCACCCGCACGCTTCCTTTCAGCGCCTGAACCGTTCCGGGTCGAGGCCCATCTCCCGGCTGTGCCGGTCGAGCGCCCCGAGACGGGCGCGCCGGCCTCCACCGCGGCATGAAGATCGCCGGGCATCCCGTTGAAGTGCACAAAAAAAATGCAAGGCCGAAGCCTTGCAATTTAAACGCGTCCGATCTGTTTCCGTTGTTACGGCGGCTGCGGAATATCGCGCCTAGATCGCATCCTCCCAAGACTTTGACCGCGCAGGAGAGCAGATTGTTTCTCCGCCCTCTCGATTATGCCGGGCACATTAGCCCAGACGATATTGTCCTGTCACGAAAAATATCGCGTCTCCATGACATGAGATGTGCTGCGATGCACAATAATACGGCACCGCCGCCCAACCGCGCACCGGCGCCGGCGCGGCGTGCGGTCGGGTTTCCAAGCGGCCACGAAATCGCTATGAAGCCAGCGCAAATGGTCCTCGGGCTACGGTGATTCCGCCCGCTTCTCACGGAAATTCCCATGCGTCTGTCGCGTTACTTCCTGCCCATCCTGAAGGAGAACCCGCGCGAGGCCGACATCGTCTCGCACCGGCTGATGCTGCGCGCCGGCATGATCCGCCAGCAGGCGGCCGGCTCGTTCTCCTGGCTGCCGCTGGGCATGCGGGTGCTCGACAAGGTCAACCGCATCATCCGCGAGGAGCAGAACCGCGCCGGCGCGCAGGAAATCCTGATGCCGACCATCCAGTCGGCCGAGCTGTGGCGCGAGAGCGGCCGCTACGACGACTACGGCAAGGAGATGCTGCGCATCAAGGACCGTCACGAGCGCGACATGCTCTACGGCCCGACCAACGAGGAGATGGTCACCGACATCTTCCGCAGCTACGTCCGCTCCTACAAGGATCTGCCGCTCAACCTCTACCACATCCAGTGGAAGTTCCGCGACGAGGTGCGCCCGCGCTTCGGCGTCATGCGCTCGAGGGAGTTCCTGATGAAGGACGCCTACTCGTTCGACCTCGACTATGAGGGGGCGAGGGCGGCCTACAACCGCATGTTCGTCGCCTATCTGCGCACCTTCGAGCGCGTCGGGCTGAAGTCGATCCCGATGCGCGCCGACACCGGCCCGATCGGCGGCGACCTGTCGCACGAGTTCATCATCCTGGCCGACACCGGCGAGAGCGCCGTGTTCTGCCATCGCGACTTCCTCGACCTCAAGGTGCCGGGCGAGGACGTCGACTTCTCCGACGACGCGGCCATCGCCGGCATCGTCCGCGAATGGACCACGCCCTACGCCGCCACCGAGGAGATGCACGACGAGGCCCTGTGGAGCGGCGTCGACGAGGGCGAGCGTCTGGCCGCGCGCGGCATCGAGGTCGGCCACATCTTCCATTTCGGCGAGAAATACTCGAAGCCGATGGGCGCCAGGGTGACCGGGCCGGACGGCAAGGACCATTTCGTCTCCATGGGCTCCTACGGCATCGGCCCGACGCGGCTGATCGCGGCGATCATCGAGGCGAGCCACGACGAGGCCGGCATCGTCTGGCCGCAGTCCGTCGCGCCGTTCGACGCCGCGCTGATCAACATGAAGGCCGGCGACGCCGCCTGCGACGGGGCCTGCGATGCGCTCTACGCCGCGCTGGGCGCGGCCGGTCTCGACGTGCTCTACGACGACACCGACCAGCGCCCCGGCGCCAAGTTCGCCACCGCCGACCTGATCGGCCTGCCGTGGCAGGTCATCGTCGGCCCGCGCGGGGTCGAGGCCGGCGAGGCGGAGATCAAGGACCGCAGGACCGGCGAGCGCGTCGCCGTGCCGCTCGGCGAGGTCGCCGCCCGGCTTGGCGGGACGCCGGCCGACGGGACGCCGGCATGAGCGAGGCGGCCGCCGAGGGACCGCGCGGGGCGGGGCCGTTCTCGGCCTTCGAGCGCATGGTCGCCTGGCGCTACCTGCGCTCGCGGCGCAAGGACACCGTCATCTCGGTCATCTCGCTGATCTCGTTCATCGGCATCATGCTGGGCGTGGCGACGCTCATCATCGTCATGGCGGTGATGAACGGCTTCCGCGCCGAGCTTCTGTCGCGCATCCTCGGCGTCAACGGCCACCTGATCGTGCAGCCCATCGACCGCGCCTTCGACGACTACGCCGAGGTCGCCGCCCGCATCAACGGCGTGCCGGGCGTACGCTACGCCATCCCGCTGGTCGAGGGGCAGGTGCTGGCCACCGGCCGCATCGGCGCCGGCACCGGCGCGCTGGTGCGCGGCATCCGCGAGGAGGACATCACCAAGCTCGACTTCGTCGCCAGGAACATCCGCCAGGGCTCGCTGGTCGGCTTCGCCACCGGCGAGGGCGTCGCCATCGGCCGGCGCATGGCGGAGAATCTCGGCCTCGCCGTCGGCGACGGCATCCAGCTCGTCGCGCCGGAGGGCGACGTCACGCCGTTCGGCGTCACGCCGCGGCAGAAGATCTACCCCATCGCGGCGGTGTTCGAGATCGGCATGTCGGAATTCGACGCCTCGATCATCTACATGCCGCTGGAGGAGGCCCAGCTCTACTTCAACGCCGAGGGCGTGGCCCAGACGGTCGAGGTGTTCGTCGACAACCCCGACGCCGTGGATTCCCTGCGCGCGCCGATCGAGGCCGCCGCCGAGCGGCAGATCTACCTGACCGACTGGCGACAGCGCAACCAGACCTTCTTCTCCGCGCTCCAGGTCGAGCGCAACGTCATGTTCATGATCCTGACCCTGATCGTGCTGGTCGCCGCGCTCAACATCATCTCCGGCCTCATCATGCTGGTGAAGGACAAGGGCCGCGACATCGCCATCCTGCGCACCATGGGCGCGACCAGCGGCGCGGTGATGCGCATCTTCATGATGACGGGAGCGGCCATCGGCATCACCGGCACCGTCGCGGGCGTGGTCCTGGGCGTCGTCGTCTGCCTCAACGTGGAGTCGATCCGCCAGTTCTTCTCCTGGCTGTCGGGCACGACGCTGTTCAATCCCGAGCTCTACTTCCTCAGCCAGTTGCCGGCGCGCATGGATGCGGGCGAGACGGTCTCCGTCGTCATCATGGCGCTGACGCTGTCCTTCCTCGCCACCCTGTTCCCGGCGTGGCGGGCGGCAAGGCTCGATCCGGTCGAGGCGCTGCGGTACGAATGATGGCGCCCACCCCGGTTCTGGAGCTGAAGGCCGTCGAACGGCGCTACGACGAGGGCGGGCGCAAGCTCGTCATCCTCGACGGCGCCGATTTCTCGCTGGCGCGCGGCGAGATGGTCGCGCTGGTGGCGCCCTCCGGCGCGGGCAAGTCGACGCTGCTCCACACCGCGGGCCTCCTCGAGCGCCCCGACGGCGGCGACGTGGTGGTCTCGGGCCGTTCCTGCTCCGGCCTTTGCGACGACGAGCGCACGGCCATCCGCCGCAACGAGATCGGCTTCGTCTACCAGTTCCATCACCTCTTGCCGGAATTCACCGCGCTGGAGAACGTGATGATGCCGCAGCTCGTGCGCGGCCTCGATGCGGCGCAGGCGAGCCAGCGCGCCATGCAGCTCCTCGACTACATGAAGATCGGCGCCCGCGCCGAGCACCGGCCGTCCGAGCTGTCGGGCGGCGAGCAGCAGCGCGTGGCGATCGCCCGCGCCGTGGCCAACGCGCCGCTGATCCTGCTGGCCGACGAGCCGACCGGCAACCTCGACCCGGCGACCGCATCCTACGTGTTCGACGCGCTGGAGGCGCTGGTGCGCCAGTCCGGCCTGTCGGCGCTGATCGCCACCCACAATCACGAGCTCGCCGCGCGCATGGACCGCCGCGTCACGCTCGCCGAGGGCAAGATCGTCGATTTCTGAACCGGCCGGCGCGCGGCCCGCCGCATCCGCGCCCTTTACGCCTTCCCCGGAAAGGCGGAGCCGGCCCTTTGGGGAAGGGCCGGCTCCTGAACCCGGTCGTTGGGGACGGGGAGGGTGGGGACTCGACCGGGTTGTCCCTGTTTTCCCGTATGCCTGTTCATTCCGGCCGCCCGTCCGCGGCCGTGGCCCGTCAGGTCAGCGGCGTCCGGCCACCGAGCCGACCAGCACGTTGCGGCCGTCGTCTATCGCCACCCACATGCCCGCATGCCTGGGCGACTGGCGCTTGAGATACTGGTACTCGGTATCGGTCCAGGCCAGGATGCGCGGCTCCAGATTGTCGAGCACGAAATCGCCCATGCTGGTGTTGACCGTCAGCACCGCGTGGCCGTCGCCATTGGGCTGGCGCACCACGGTGATGAGCAGGTTGGAGGCCGGCACGCCTGCCTTGATCAGCCGCCGGCGCTTCTCCAGCACGTAGTCCTCGCAGTCGCCGTAGCCGTTGGCCGGATAGGACCAGCGCTCCTCGACGCCCCACATCTCCATGTCCGTGCGCGGCGTCACCATGGTGTTGACGACGTTGTTGATGTCGACCATCGCCGCCCACAGCTTGCGCGTCAGCTCGACCGGCCGCGCCGCCACCGTCTTGGCGCACTCGTCCGGCTTGCGCTGGCAGAATTCGTAGTGTCCCACGGGCTGCGTCGACAGCCCGCCCGTCGGCATGAATGCCTGCGCCTGCGCCGCCCCGCCGGCAGCGCCCAGCGCCGCGACGGCAAGCGCCGCCGGCAGCAACCTTCTTATCGTCCCCATTGCGTCGTCTCCCCGTTGACGAGCGCACAATGGCAGACGCAGATTTATTCCACGCAAAATACCGAAGTATAACTTGCCTCAAATCCCGATCATACTTTCAGATAAGCAGATTAAAACAAGAATATAAATTGAACGATATAAGAATAAATTCAGACGCAAATTTTCGTAAAATTGCATCGGTCGCATATGGCGGTCACAGGCCGGCGGCAGCGACCGCGACGGAAAAAAGGGGGGCGGCGCGGCCACCGGCCACGAAGCGGCGTCGCGAAGGCGGCGCGCGAAATCCCGTGCGGGAAGCCGCGCGCAGTGGGAAGGGGGGAGAGGAGAGGCGGATCGCCCGGATAGATAGGGCGACGAGGACGGGCGATTGCCGGGCGTCGAGCCGCGCCCGGTCGCGGTCAGCGCGGGCCGTCGAACTCGGCGGCGAGCGTTTCCTGGCGCTGGAGCACGGCGAACTCGATGGCGATGCCGTCCTCGAAATGGCGCACCACGCGCCCGCGCATGTTGCCGAGCGTGACGGCGAGGCCGATGGCCGGCTTGGCCTCGATCTCGACCGCGGCGCCGGAGAGCGACAGGTCGATGATGCGGCAGCGATGCTGCTGCCCGTCCTCCAGATGCAGCACGCTCATCGGGTTGCGCGGCGTGACGCGCTCGTGGCGCCGGTCCTCGGGCAGGTCGAGCTCGTGCCGGTTGGCGAGCCAGGTGAGCTGGGCGGCAAGCTTGTCGCGCTTGCGGTCGGAGGCGACGATGGTCATGGCGAAGCCGTCGCGGAACAGGCGCGTCACCACGCCCTCGACGCGGCCGATATGGTCGAGATAGGCGATCACCTTCTCGCCGAGCCCGCCCGGCCGGTCGGCACGGAAGGCGACGTCGCCGGGCGACATGTCGATGACCTGGCACGGGTGCTCGGAGCGATCCTCGAGCATGTAGCGGCCATAGACCTTGACGCGGACGCGCTGGAAGTTCCGCCTTTCCGCCCGCGACGGCGCCAGGTTGATCGCCGCTAGTGCCATTCCAAGATGCCTGCCCTGCAGATTGCCTTCTCCGCACCATGCAGAGACTTGCCGCACTCTAGCGCAGGGGCGGTTAATATCCCGTAATCCGGGCGGCGGCGCCGGGGCGGCGCCAAAAAGGAAGGCCGGAGCGCAAACGCCCCGGCCTTGCGCTGTCCGACCGGAGGATCAGACGGAGTAGTACATATCGAACTCGACCGGGTGCGGCGTCATCTCGAAGCGCATCACCTCGGCCATCTTCAGCTCGATGAAGGCGTCGATCTGGTCGTCGTCGAACACGCCGCCGGCCTTGAGGAAGGCGCGGTCCTTGTCGAGGTTGACCAGCGCCTCGCGCAGCGAGCCCGAGACGGTCGGAATCTGCTTCAGCTCCTTCGGCGGCAGGTCGTAGAGGTCCTTGTCCATCGGCTGGCCGGGATGGATCTTGTTCTTGATGCCGTCGAGGCCGGCCATCAGCAGCGCGGCGAAGGCGAGGTAGGGGTTCGCGCCCGGATCGGGGAAGCGGACCTCGACGCGCTTCGACTTCGGCGACGAGCCGAAGGGGATGCGGCACGAGGCCGAGCGGTTGCGCGCCGAATAGGCCAGCAGCACCGGCGCCTCGTAGCCCGGCACCAGCCGCTTGTAGGAGTTGGTCAGCGGGTTGGTGAAGGCGTTGATAGCCTTGGCGTGCTTGATGACGCCGCCGATGAAGTAAAGGCACGTCTCCGACAGGCCGGCATACTCGTTGCCGGCGAAGGTCGGCTTGCCGCCCTTCCAGATCGACAGGTGGACGTGCATGCCCGAGCCGTTGTCGCCGAAGACGGGCTTGGGCATGAAGGTCGCGGTCTTGCCGTAGGCGTTGGCCACCTGGTGGACGACATACTTGTAGAGCTGCATCTTGTCGGCGTTGCGCAGAAGCGTGTCGAACTTGACGCCGAGCTCGTGCTGGGCGGCCGCCACCTCGTGATGGTGCTTCTCGACGACCACGCCCATCTCGGTCAGCACGGTCAGCATCTCCGAGCGCATGTCCTGAAGCGAATCGAGCGGCGGCACCGGGAAATAGCCGCCCTTGACGCGCGGCCGGTGGCCGAGGTTGCCGGTCTCGTAGTCGGTGTCGTCATTGGTCGGCAGCTCGCTCGAATCGAGCTTGAAGCCGGTGTTGTACGGGTCGGCCTTGAAGCGCACGTCGTCGAACACGAAGAACTCGGCCTCGGGGCCGACATAGACCGTGTCGCCGAACCCTTCCGCCTTCAGATAGGCTTCCGCCTTGCGCGCGGTGCCGCGCGGGTCGCGGCCGTAGGGCTCGCCGGAGGCCGGGTCGAGGATGTCGCACAAAAGCACCAGCGTCGACTGCGCGAAGAACGGGTCCATATGTGCGGTCTCGACATCGGGCATCAGCACCATGTCGGACTCGTTGATCGCCTTCCAGCCGGCGATGGAGGAGCCGTCGAACATGACGCCGTCGGTGAACATCTCCTCGTCCACGATGCCGACATCCATGGTGACGTGATGGAGCTTGCCCTTCGGGTCGGTGAAGCGCAGGTCGACGAACTTCACGTCGTTGTCCCTGATCTGCTTCATGATGTCGTCTGCGGTGGCCATGTGGTGCTTTCCTTCGATGGTGACGAAAATGGATGGGGCGGGCCGCGGCCCGTTGTTCAGATGGCGTCGATGCCGGTTTCGCCGGTGCGGATGCGCACCACTTCCTCGACATTGGTGACGAAGATCTTGCCGTCGCCGATGCGGCCGGTCTGGGCGGCCTTGCGGATCGCCTCGATGGCGGCCTCGACCGCCTCGTCCGGCAGGACGACCTCGATCTTCACCTTGGGCAGGAAGTCGACGACATACTCCGCGCCCCTGTAGAGCTCGGTGTGGCCCTTCTGGCGACCGAAGCCCTTCGCCTCGGTGACGGTGATGCCCTGAAGCCCGACTTCCTGAAGGGCTTCCTTGACCTCATCGAGCTTGAACGGCTTGATGATCGCCTCGATCTTTTTCATGGGGTGATGGCCTCCGATTGGTAGAGACGGGCGGGACGATCCCGCTTCGTTTTCTTGAAAGCAGGAACCGTGCCAATTGGCTCAAGGCACGGTCCGACAAGGAAAATGCGCGGTTTGCGGCATTCCCTCGCCGCGGGCCGGGCCGCATGACGGGAACGCGCATCGCCGGTACGATAGGGGCAGGCCAAAAATCATGCAATCTGCACAGGAATTGGGCACACACCTCGAACTGCTGACGCCGGCGCAGATGGCCGAGGCCGACAGGCTGGCCGCCCGGGCCGGGCCGCATGACGGCTACGGCCTGATGCGCAACGCGGGCGCGGCGATCCTGCGGGCGGCGCTTTCCCGTTGCCCGGAGGCGCAAGGCTTCGACGTGCTGTGCGGCCCGGGCAACAATGGCGGCGACGGCTACGAGGTGGCGCGGCTGCTGGCCGAGGCCGGGATGCCGGTCGCGCTGTGGGCGCACGACGCGCCACGCCCGGGCAGCGACGCCGAACGCGCAGCACGGCTTTGCCCGCTCGCGCCGCAGCCGCTTGCCGCCTTCGCGCCCGCGCCGGGGCGCGTCGTGATCGACGCGCTCTACGGCGCCGGCCTTGCCCGCGCGCTGGAGGGGGCGGCCGCCGGGGCGGCGCAAGCCTGCAACGCCGCCGGCGCGCGGGTGATCGCCGTCGACCTGCCTTCGGGCCTTTCCGGCGACAGCGGCAAGCCGCTCGGCGCCGCCTTCGCGGCCGAGCTGACCGTGACCTTCTTCCGCCTCAAGCCCGGCCATCTGCTGGAGCCAGGCCGAACCTTGTGCGGCGCGGTCGTCCTTGCCGACATCGGCATTGCCGATGCCGTGCTCGAGGCCGTCTCGCCGCGCGCCTTCGTCAACATGCCTCCGCTGTGGGATGCGGCGCTGCCGCGCCCGCAGCGCGGCCAGCACAAATATTCGCGCGGCCATGTCGCGGTGTTTTCAGGCGGCCCGTCGTCCACCGGCGCGGCGCGGCTGTCGGCCATGGCAGCCGCGCGGGCAGGCGCGGGCGCGGTCACGCTCCTCGCGCCGGGGCGTGCGCTCCTCGTCGCCGCCACCCATCTGACCTCGATCATGCTGCGCAAGGTCGACACGCCGCAAGATTTCGCGGAGGCGAGCGGGGCAAGGCGGGCCGACGCCGTCGTCCTCGGCCCCGGCTTCGGCCTCGACCGGCCGCTGCGCGAGATGGCGCTGGCGGTGCTGGCGCAGGACGGCCCGGGCACGCTGGTGCTCGACGCCGACGGCCTGACCGCCTTTCGCGACCGGCCGCAGGCGCTGTTCGCGGCCGCCGCCGGCTCGGCGCTCGACGCGGTGCTGACCCCGCATGAGGGCGAGTTCGCCCGCCTGTTTCCCGATCTCGCCGCCGACGCCTCGGCCTCGAAGCTCGAGCGCGCGAGGATCGCCGCGCAAAGGGCAGGGGCGGTCGTGGTGCTGAAGGGGCCGGACACGGTGATCGCGGCCCCCGACGGTCGCGCCGCCGTCAACGCCAACGGCTCGCCCTGGCTGGCCACGGCCGGCTCGGGCGATGTGCTGGCCGGGCTGATCGCGGGGCTTGCGGCGCAGAAGATGCCGGCCTGGGAGGCGGCCTGCGCCGCCGTGTGGCTGCACGCCGAGGCCGCCGCGCGCTTCGGCCCGGGCCTGATCGCCGAGGACCTGCCCGGCCTCCTGCCCGCCGTGCTGCGCGACCTGCTATGAATCGACACGCCCTTGCAGCGCCATGGCGCCGAACGGCGCGCGCGGCTTGCCGGCGGTGATGAAGTAGACGAACACGTCGCGCGGCTTCTTCTCCGCCGCCACGGACGGGTCGGCACGGGGCAGGTCGTGCGGCTGCCCGCCGGCCGCCCATTCCTTCGCCCGCGCGGCCCAGCCGTCCAGCTCGTCCTCGGGATAGCAGTTCTCGCTGTCCTCGCTGCCGCGCTGAAGTCGCGCATAGACGAAGTCGCCGGTGACGTCGGCGATCTCCGGGTAGGTCGCGTGATGGGCGTAGACGACGGCCGCGCCGTATTTGCGCGCCAGCGCGACGAAGCCCGCCACGACGAAGCTGTCGTGGCGCACCTCCAGCGCATGGCGCAGCCGCACGCCGTCCTGCTTTTCCGGCAGGACCTTCAGAAAACCCTCGAAATCCGCCGGATCGAACTTCTTGGTCGGCGCGAACTGCCACAGGATCGGCCCGAGCTTGTCGCCGAGCTCCGCCACCCCGGAATCGAGAAACCGCTGCACGGACTCGCCCGCTTCGGCCAGCACCCGGCGGTTGGTGGAGAAGCGGATCGCCTTCAGCGAGAACACGAAGCCGTCGGGCGCGTCCGCCGCCCATTTGGCGAAGGTCGCCGGCCTGAAGGTCGAATAATAGGTGCCGTTGACCTCGATGGTCTTCACCCGTCGCGCGGCGTGGTGAAGCTGCTTCGCCTTCGACAGCTTGTCGGGGTAGAAGGTGCCTTCCCACGGCTCGAAGGTCCAGCCGCCCATGCCGGCGCGGATCGTTCCCGACGTCACCATTGCAACCTCCTGCCTTTTTCGGCGCCGGCGCATATCGACCGCGCGATGCGCCCGGGCGCAATCCGTTTCATGCCGGCCGCTTCATGCCGGCGCGACGAAGGGTTGCGAAATCTCCCGGAACACCGGCAGCGCCTCCAGCCGCTCGCAGCGGGCGGCGAGCGCCGGATAGTTGTCCATCTCCGCGGCGAGATCGGGATGCGAATCGCGCATGTGGCGCAGCGAGGCCGCGACCGCGATGTCGGCATGGCCGATCCGCTCGCCGAACCAGTAGGGGTCGGCGCGGCCGGCGGCATCGGCCTCGAGCGCCGAAAGCGTGCCGCGGATCTGGCGCAGGCACCGTTCCTCCCAGATCGCGGAGGCGGCCTCGTGCAGCCGGCGCTCGTAGAACAGGCTCACCGTCTTGTCGGCGATGCCGCTCGCAAGCGTGGCCACCCTGAGCGACTGGCGGCGCGGCGCGCCGGCGCGCGGGTGCATCGCCCGCTCGGGGCCGGCGAGCTCGTCGAGATGGTCGAGGATGGTGACGCTGTCGACCAGCACCTCGCCGTCGTCGAGCACCAGCGTCGGCACCCGCGTCAGCGGGTTGAGCGCCGCGATCCTCTCGGCATCGCCGAACACCGACCACGGCCGGTGCTCGAACGGCATGTCGTAGAGCCTGAGCGCGATGCCGACGCGGCGCACATAGGACGAATCGTACTGGCCGATCAGGATCATGTCGCGACTTCCTCCTTCTGCCCGGCAAGGGCGGGCGGCCGCGCCGCCGCCGTCCGCCGGCGCGGCGCACACCGACGCTTCGCCGCTGCGGCAGCTACTCCGCCGCCACCCGCCGCGCGCCCGGCCGGCGCTCCAGCAGCTCCTTGAGGAACCGCCCGGTATGGCTCCGCGGCTCGGCGACGATGTCTTCCGGCGTGCCGGCCGCCACCAGCTCGCCGCCGCCGTCGCCGCCGTCCGGCCCGAGGTCGAGTAGCCAGTCGGCGGTCTTGATGACCTCGAGATTGTGCTCGATCACCACCACGGTGTTGCCCTGCTCGACCAGCTCGTGCAGCACCTCGAGCAGCTTGGCGACGTCGTGGAAGTGCAGGCCCGTCGTCGGCTCGTCGAGGATGTAGAGCGTCTTGCCGGTCGCCTTGCGCGACAGCTCCTTGGCCAGCTTGATGCGCTGCGCCTCGCCGCCCGACAGCGTCGTCGCCTGCTGGCCGATCTTGATGTAGCCGAGGCCGACCTTGTCCAGCGTCTCCAGCTTGTCGCGCACGG